>Ga0214919_10001614_pt1 | contig 36543 bp, 29 predicted proteins | sample LL1503_MetaG_FD_177994 | JGI IMG/M metagenome (GOLD analysis project Ga0214919, IMG submission 177994) | Freshwater microbial communities from Lake Lanier, Atlanta, Georgia, United States - LL-1503 | ecosystem: Environmental > Aquatic > Freshwater > Lake | place: USA: Georgia | collected...
ACATGCGGTTAATAAAAGTATTGAACATTTCGCGATTATTCATATAATAACTAGGGACCTTGACTACAGTATCAGTAGGTAGTCTAGGCATTCGTTTAGTTATAGGCTCGGCGCCAATGTTTACCCATGATTCCGGCCCTAATAAAGCTACTCCTTTTTGAACTTTTGGTAAGAATCTTGGTTTTTTGGATGAAGGTTCTATTGGTGGTGTTAGAGGCGGTTCTAGAGCATCAGCAATCTCTTCGCCAATTTTGATAGGAGTAAGATTCAACTGCACAACCTTTGTCGCTTCATCTGATTTAATTCTCTTTGCTTTACTGGTAAGAACAATACTTATCATATTTGTTTGGTCTAAATTGCTTACGATGAAATATTCCTCAGGAGTATCAGCTTTAGTATATACAATTTTTCCACCAATTACAATGAAATTTTGTTTAGGCTTTTCAACAATTTTTTCGTCATTGATATTAATTGAAATAATATATTTAACCGGGGCAACAAGTAACTTGTTACATACCTTAGTATCATGGCTAATATGTTCAAGTTTTCTCTCAACCACTACATATTGTTTTTGTTTATATAAGATTTTATCTCCATCTTGGAAATCACATACAATATCTGAATCTCTAGTCAGTCCACTAGAAGCAAGCGACTGAAACAATAAGTGTCCTTCTAAATAAGGTATTACATATTGGTCACGCTCTGTACACATAGACTCAAAATGTTGATTTCCATCACTAAATACTAATATATAATCTAATCCATTAGTGTCTTCGTTTAAACAATGAAATGCCCTAATATTATTTTGCTTATATTTAGGATTTTGCGCATCTTCAATGGTCGTAACCATGATATTAATCTGATAATAATCGGCAAAGGCTTGTATTTCGGCATCTGTTAAAAACTTGGACACGGTATTAAGTAATTTAAATTGTTCTGGCTTAGTTTGAAAATATTTGGCGAAGTCTTCTACACGAAATGCTTTGCCAACCTTGTCCTTTTCACTATAACTGAGATTATTGCGATATGTAGGACTTAACGAGGTTAAAAATGCATGAATTAAACATGTGCCTGCTCCAGCAGTATGCATGACCTTCCACGTATTAAACGGGGGTTGGGTAATTTGACCGGCGACTAATGCTGAGCTTTCTTTGCTTATATGTAGATTTTTAACATCATTAGATAATTGGAGTTTATGTTGGGTTATATACATAACTACCCATTCTTCTACATATAGCAAACCATTAACACTGCCTTCTAACATGCGGATAGATACTGGTGTTTGCGTTTGTTTTGTTGGTGGTACTTTAGGCAAAACTACTTCTTCTTTGAATTCACCTTCTTCATCTCCTAATAATACCACGGCCTTTTTCTTCTTTTTAATCGGTTTAATAATAATAGGTCCAGTCTTAAGTTCTGGTCCAACTGTAGGCATCGCAGCAGCAATAGTTCGTTTAATGCCTACCTTTGATAATTTATGCTGTTTTAATTGTTCTTCTAATTTGGCTCTATCAAAAGATACATCACGTTTATCAATAACTATTGACTTTTCTTCTACTATTGTAGTAGCACCAATAGGCACATCCATTTCTACTGCCGGGATAACAGTAAATTCTTGACGCAGGTCTACCCTTGGTTTAACACTTAATTGTTCTAAATAATTCATTACTATATACTTTAGCCATATAAAACTTTTACGGGGGCTCCGCTACGGGACTTACTCGCTGCGCAGAGTGAGTCCCCTTATAGCCTCTTCACAAGCAATTTGTTCAGCCTTCCGTTTAATTTTATGTAATCCTTCTCCTAAAAACAAGAAGATTTTACCATGTTTTTCAACATATATATGAACCGCTTCAAATGTTTTTAGAGTATTTATATGAATAGAATTATGATGAGTTAAATTATGCGAATGTTGTCCTAAACATAAATATACCCCCATCCTATATCCAGCATCAGGGTCATGTTCTATCTCCAAATAATGTGGCGTAACCTTAAACTCCTTCTGAATTTTCACTTGTAGAATATTTTTGTAGTTATCATCATTCTGAATGAGAGAAATCCAGTCTACGTGCTTTTCAAAGACATTTTCAACAAAGACTTGACAAATTTGTAATCCTGGTCCAGTAACAAATACATTTTTAAACCATCCTTCTTCATCTTTAATCTGAATTTTATTAAAATCCAAAAATAGTGCCCCAATAAAGGCTTCAAATAAGCAGCCCAATTTTTTCAAATTAGTGCGAATCTTCTTTTCCTCGGCATGTTTAGATAAAATCAACCATTTATTAAGACGCATCTCTAGCGCAATTTTGCCAATAGCCTCATTTTTAACGATGGCGATTTTCTTTTCTGTCATAAATCCTTCATTCTCTTTAGGGAATCTTCTATATAAAAGATATTTAGCGATTAATTCCAGTACTCCATCGCCGATAAATTCCAAACGTTCATTAGATTTAGTACGTAATGGCAGACAATCCGGTGGGCGTTCTGATACGGTAATGCCTTGAATGGCATTTTCAAAATGCGGGCGTTTAGTATAAGAACGATGGTCAAAAGCGCGTTTATACAATTTTAGATTATCAACCACTCCAGGAACGCCATATTTAGTAAGAATAGATTGAACATCATTCAATGTAATCTCTACATTTAGCGGATTATATGGGTTAAATATTAATCCATCTTCACCCTTGATAATGTCATCATCATGGTGAATCATATTTAGCGTATCTTTGTCCAACTGGTCCATCTTATAATATAATATATATCAGTATATTTATATTGTTTTAATATTGAACTATTGTAAAAATATAATATTATACTTATATATAAAATGGTGTACATGAGTGGCGGTAAAGCAGCAAGACATCAATCTTCTATAGTAGCAAGACAGAATGTGTGTGGCGGGCCTAAGAAGGCAGGGTTAGCACCCACAATTGGCGTATTTATGCAAAGTAACCCGAATTTGATTAGAGCAAAGAATACCATGTTGTACGATAAATGTCAGGCATCTAAGACGATTCAGACGCAGAAGTATGGATACCACGCGTCACATGGTGGAAATATGGGTTAAACCACGAAGTGGTACAACCGTAGTGTATATAGTTATATACAAAAACAATATAATAACAATTCGCACAATGTTATTATATGTTAATTAAGATTGACGCGAGAGAAACAGACCTATTCCAATCATGTAAATTATATCTAGAACAAAATCCAAAAATTACAGATGTAGAATTAATAACCGAATCACTCCCACTAGGCGACATTATCATTATGGACAAAGAAACGGAATATCTGATTATTGAAAGAAAAAAGGTAAATGACCTAGCCGCAAGTATCAAGGACGGGCGTTATGAAGAACAATCGTATCGTTTAAACGGTATTCCTCATCATAATCATAATATAATATATTTAGTAGAAGGCGATATCAATAAATATAACATTAAATTCAAGGACAGAATTAGTAAATCAACCCTCTATTCCGCAATGTTTTCTCTCAATTACTACAAAGGATTTTCAGTGTGGAGAAGTATAAGTTTAGAAGAGTCTGCTTCAATGTTATGTATTGCGGCGAATAAATTAAACAAGGAGAAGGATAGTAAAAATGCGTATTATAATACTGCTACAAATTCTAATGATAATGAGCAAATAGCTTCTGACGAATCTGTAGTAACAGCCCCTACCGAATATTGTAATGTAGTAAAACGTGTTAAAAAAGATAATATCACCCCGGAAAATATTGGAGAGATTATGCTTACGACTATACCAGGAATTAGTTCAGTCACTGCTATAGCTATTATGCTACATTTTAAAACCTTAAATAATTTATTAGCACAGCTTAAAGAAAATTCGCAATGTTTAAAAGAAGTATGTTATATGAATGCAAAAAGCCAACCTAAAAAATTAAATAAAACGTGTATAGAGAATATTAATAAGTATTTGAATAGCTGAATATAATCTTTGAATATACTAATGACAGAGGAAATATTCAAAATTTTAGGTATAGCAGTCATTGCTATATTTATGGTGTTTTTAGCAATAAAATCTTTGAAAGTACATTTTAAAGTTATGGAAGGATTAACTAATAATGTTAAATCAGGAGAGAAAGGGGAGGCAGGGTCAGCAGCAGATTATGCCTCAAATATTAAATCAAATATGATAATACTACAAGATAAATTATTAATACCTAAATATAAAAAGGACTACGAGGATGTACTTATACATATGGATGACCATATTAATCACCTAATGTTACAAAAAGTATTAACTATTAATGTGTCTGAAGACCCCGATTCAATGATTAAGCAGTTTAACGATTTAAATACTTTGAAAGATACTAAGGATACTTTGAATCATTCTATGAAATTTTTGGATGGGCACTAACAAGGGGGCTGCGCCACCCCAAGCTCAGCTGTATTTCGTTAGGGTTGGAGAATACAACAAATGTTGGGTTGGTTGCGCTAAGGGAGGCATTGTTCCCGTAAAGGTTATCTATATATTATATAATATGCTTGACAAAATATTACATAATATTAGCAATTTTCTTCAAAAGATAGTTGCCTGTTTTTCTTGTAGGTTTTACTCAAAAAAACCGTTAATAGATGTTGAACAATACGATATTTATACCAATGATGAAGACGACTCCGTCATGGAGAATCCACTACTTCACGGAGGTGCTCTCCGTTGTTAATACATATATACCTCATCTCCCTCATATACACCTTGGTCTACCAATTGTTGTGTATAATCTGCGCCAGCCCAATTATCATCCATGGCATTTGGGCTATACAACATATCATCAGTGTCTTCTTCTAATATAGGAGGCCCATTGGTCGTGGCATTAGTTCCCAATCCCATATTAACTGCAGAAACTGAAGTAGGTTCATGATATGCCGGGTAAGAATTTATATTTTGTTGTATAGTATTGGGGTTTATTGGTGTGTTAAGTGAGTTTACTCCATTAATTCCAATAATTCTACTCATTTTATCCATTTCACTCACTTCATTCATCTCATTCATGCTATCATATGACGACTGTTTCATATAACTAGGACCTGCTGGCGGCATTCCACCCTGTAAATCCGTAGCACTAGGTCTTATTTTATACACCGGTTTCCCTTGAGCATCATATCCATTTTGTAAATATAATATAGGGCACCGAATTCCTTGACTATGTTGCCAATCTATAAATTCAACATACTCTTCTAAATTATCAAATTCAATAGGGTTCACACCAGGCACCTTTGCGACATTAGAATTATATAAGAAATACTTTGCCCCATGTTGTATCAAAATATTAGGGCATCTTATTTCCTGTGTATTGTTTGTTAACCCTTCAAGTAATTTAGGAGTATGATATTTTGTATAAAAATATAGTCCAGCTAAAAATACCAATATAATTAATATAAGTAGTATCATTTATATATTATAAGTATATATTTGTATTTTTTCTAGTTCACATATAATATGTTGAAATTGTTGCATAATGGTGGGTTCTTTTCATGTTGTTCTACTAGATTACATGATATAATACATTACTATAATACACATCACAAGTTGCCTACTAGTCTAGATAGTTCATCCCAATTTTTATTTTATAAACCCGCAGATAGATTAAATGATGATATAGCATATGATTATTTTGATAAGAACATGGAAAATTCTTATAATATAAAACCATACACCGCACCAGTAAATTATCACGAAAAGTATCAATTCACCACATACAATGATTTACATTTTTCAGAAATTTGTCCATTTGTAACTAAATATTTCTATCCTTCTGAAAGCATTAGCAGATTAATAATGATTATGGAACTTAAATATATAGAAGATTATGATAATACTTGCGTGTTATTTTATAGAGGGAATGATAAAGTTACAGAGACGCGTTTATGTTCTTATGATGACATGATTGAACAAGCATACATTATTAAGGAACATAATCCTAGTATACAATTTATAATTCAGTCAGATGAAACGGAATTTATAGAGAGAATGCTGAAGGAATTCCCTCAAGCCATTTATTTCAAGGATGAAATCCGGCATATTAAGAATGCTAATACTTCTGTAGATATTGTATTTAAAGACCAGAATTATAAATATTCACAATACTACTTAGCAATTACCATTATGATGTCCAAATGTAAATATGTTATATGTACTTCAGGCAATTGCTCTATGTGGATAGCACTATATAGAGGTAATAGTTATAATATATTTCAGTATTTAAATGGATTTTGGGAATACAATTATGATTTTATAGATAATAGTACAGTCAATTATTATAATTCAGATTCCGCCTCCGCCTCCGCCTCCACCTCTAATAAACGCGTGTTTAAAGGATTAGTTAATTTACCTAAAGGAAGTTGGTCTAAATCCGCACGAAATTATAGTATTATAAATAATGTATTACATGCCGAATTATTAAAATGCGACGGGAAATATAATTCAGCCACTATAGCATTAACTAGAAATAAAATTGGATATGCTAATAATAATGGCAATTTTATAATTGAAGAATTACCCAAACAATCAAATCAGCTGTCAATTAATCCATTAACATTATCAACTCGCGATATATATAACGAATCTGATATACATAATATAGGTCTTGTTACGACAAATAATGTAGGTCTTGTTACGACAAATAATGTAATGCCAACTAAAAACACGCAACATAGTAAAAGGTCTACATTATTATTACATAGTGTAAATACTACCTATCATGTAAATAATTCACTTCATTTAAAGAATGGAGATGCTAACGCGGATAATATTACAAGGCTACTCTAAATATACTCAATATTTTTTTAAGTGTATATTATATAGGCATGATAATTCTACATCTTAATCCAACTAAGCGAGATACTGCCACATTTAACAAATATGTAGAAGAAGGGAAAGACATGTTTGTATTATTTTATATGGAAGGATGTGGTCCTTGTAACGCAACTCGTCCAGAATGGGATAAATTAGAACATATTCTAAAGGACAAATATAACCACAATAATAATATAGTAGTTGTAGACATAGACCAAGAATTATTGAATGAAATAAAATATATAGGAACCCCTATATCTGGATTTCCCACAATGCGTTATATTGGTAAAAAAGGTAAGGTAGTTGAGGAATATGAAAATAGTAAAATTAAGCAAAAAGACCGGAAAGTAAATTCATTTGTTGAATGGATTGCTTCTCATGTACATACACAGCAAAAAGGAGGGTCTAAACAAAAAGGGAGGTTTCGTAGTCGTAGGCGAAAGAATAAGAAGACCAAGACCAAGAAAAATGTCACTAGGCGTAGATATTAGTTGAAATTATTTTTGGAATATCCAATGATTGCACAGGCAATACGTTTCCCAGCATTTCCATTAAGCAAACTAGCTGGATTGTTACCCAATCCACAATCATCTGGGTCAGCATGTATAATTAACCCGCGTCCAATAATGTTCGCCTTATTTCCACGTAATTTTATCATATCATCTACAATTTGATATTTTGCGCAGCCATATCCATCTGTCTCCAAATTCCCCAAGTCGCCCACATGCCTAGTCTTTGAACCTGGGCATCCATGTGTTTTATTATAGGGATTAAAATGCGCACACATGCTTTCGCATTTGCTTGTCATGTCACCCGACTCATGTACGTGAAACCCGTGTAAAGCATTCTTTTTAAGCCCTTCTAGATTTATATCTATTATTACAAGCCCAGTTTTCAAATCTTCAGTAAACATTACAGTGCCTTGGATTTTTTTATTATCAAAAACAGCAATAGCATGTACTGGTGCGGTCTTCATATATATAATACTGATGTATTATATTTATGCTATTTTTTGCAATAAAATTGAAAAATGAATTAGATATAATGATTAATAATATATTAAACAATGGAAAAGACTTTCAAACTCCTAGATTTCAATGTATATAATAAAAAGGGCGGCTCTAGCGGCAATGCTAGTGGCGGCAGTTCAGACGATGATATATCCACAGAAAAACCATATACAGATTCAGCGGAGTTTCTGATTCAGATGTTTGGAGTTAATGAACAAGGTAAATCTTGTTCTATCCTGGTGGAAGACTTCAAACCGTTCTTCTACGTCAAAGTAGATGATAATTGGACCATGACTCATAAAACCGGTTTTCAGGAGTATATCAAGGAAAAGATGCGAGGACCTGGAGGCAGCAAATTCTATGATAACTCTATTTGCGAGTGCAAACTGATTAAACGCAAGAAATTATATGGATTTGATGGAGGAAAAGAGCATAAATTTGTCCTATTAAGATTTAATAATTTATCGGCATTCAATAAAGCGAAGAATCTATGGTATATGCCTTATGCGTATAACAGTAACTCCCAATCTAGTCCTAAGTTGTTGAAAAACGGATTTGTATATATGGACAGTTCCACCTATATATATGAGTCCAACATTCCGCCCCTATTGCGATTCTTTCATATTAAAGAAATCAGTCCATCGGGCTGGATAGCTTTGCCTAATAATAAATTGTCTGAGATTAAAAAGGAGAATAGAACAACGACCTGTGATTACGAGTATATCATTAATTATAAACATATTATTCCGTTGAATGAGAAAGAAACCCGCGTGCCCTATAAAATTTGTAGTTTTGATATTGAGGCCAGTAGTAGTCATGGAGATTTCCCGGTACCCATAAAATCATATAAAAAACTAGCTACTAACATTATTGAATATTTTGAAAATATAACCTTCCCGACGGACACCGTTAAATGTACACAGTTGCTTAAAAAAACTATACTAGCAGCATTTGGATATGATACTATGGTGGAGATTGATTTAGTTTACCCAAAAAAAATACCCAAAACAAGAGAAGATGTTGAGCGAATTATTGACATAGCAATGTCTAAAACCATTGACAGTATGACGCTTCCGCAAAAATATAAAAATATATTAGACAGCGAAGAAGATGACGACGAAAATGATGGAGCAAATGATGTCAACATTAGTCGTTATTATTCTAATAATAACGCTTACAGTCAACCTTCAAAAGTTACGAAAAAATTAGCAGACGTGTTGTGTAATTCAAAACTTAGCAGAGATACGAAATTAGAATCGTTGAACTTATTCTTTGTGCACGAAAGGACTCCATTCCCTGAACTAGAAGGAGACAAGGTGACCTTCATCGGGTCCACCTTCTTGAGATTCGGTGACCAAGACCCCTACATGAACCATTGTATCATCCTAAATACGTGTTCAAAAATTGCTACAGCAAACACCCAGCAGGAGTCATACAGTACAGAGAAGGAGGTATTATTGGCTTGGCGTAATTTAATCCAGCGAGAAAATCCGGATATTATTATTGGGTATAATATATTCGGATTTGACTATGAGTTTATGTTTCGTAGGGCGGAAGAAACGAACTGCGTAGAAGAATTCTTGAAGTTATCTAAAAATAAGGATGAAATATGCGGTACTCATGATGCCGCTACAAACACATATCGTATTGAAGAAAGCAGTATTAAGATTGCGAGCGGAACACACGACTTGCGATTTATTAAAATCAATGGGCGCTTACAAGTGGATATGTATAACTTCTTCCGGCGTGAGGAGAATCTGTCCTCATATAAGTTGGATTATGTTGCAGGCCATTTCATCGGCGACTACGTCAAAACGATAGATAACAACAACCAAGTTTATACTATTCAAACGACTAACATGACTGGTCTTCAAGAAGGAAGTTATATCCACTTTGAAGAAATTGGACATACTACCGATTATTATCAAGATGGCGCAAAGTTTCAAGTGGTAACCGTAGACCGTGCGTTAAATTCGTTTACTATACATAGTACGGACTTAATTTGTCCTGATTTTAAGAAAAAAGTACGCTGGTGCTTAGCTAAAGATGATGTCACGCCAAAGGACATTTTCCGAATGACGAATGGCAGCGCGGACGACAGAGCAGTTATCGCAAAATACTGTTTACAGGATTGTAACCTCGTCCATTATTTGATGAATAAAGTGGACGTTATTACGGGATTCATTGAGATGGCAAAAATCTGTAGTGTGCCAATTAATTTCCTGGTTATGCGTGGCCAAGGCATCAAACTGACCAGTTATATTGCGAAAAAATGCCGCGACAGGCGCACTCTAATTCCAGTTATGGATAAATCCAATATGGATGATGGGTATGAAGGCGCCACGGTATTAGACCCTAAATGCGACCTGTATTTGGATAATCCAGTTGCCTGTGTAGATTATGCATCCCTATATCCGTCTTCCATGATTAGCGAGAACTTGTCGCATGATAGTAAGGTATGGACAAAAGAATATGATTTAACCGGCAAGTTATTAGCAGAAATTGGCGAAAAAAATACGGCGGGCGAGTTCATTTACGATAATCTGCCTACATACCAGTACGTAGACGTGGAATATGACACTTACAAGTGGGAAAGAAAAAATAATAACCCAAAAGCAACGGCAGAGAAGGTCAAATGTGGTAAGAAAGTATGTCGCTGGGCGCAATTTCCTACGGGGAAAGCAATTATGCCGTCCATCCTGGAGGAATTATTGGTTGCTAGAAAGACGACCAGAAAACAGATTCCATTACAGACCGACGACTTTATGAAGAATGTATTGGACAAGCGCCAACTGGCATATAAACTTACAGCAAATTCATTATATGGGCAATGTGGCGCAAAAACCAGCACCTTTTATGAGAAGGATGTTGCCGCGTCTACAACGGCAACAGGACGTCTACTATTAACGTATGCAAAACGTGTTATAGAAGAGACTTATGGAAATGCTGTGTGTAACACGGAAAATTATGGACCGGTTTTGACAAAGGCCGAATATATTTATGGGGATAGTGTGGCTAGTTATACGCCTGTATACATTCGTTCTACGACAAATTGCACTATGGAACAACTAACTATTGAAGAGTTGGCTACAAAATATGGTGATCGCAAATGGTCAACTTGTTTAGAATTAGGCAAACAAAGCAAGGAGGTCTGCGAATTAACAGGCATTGAAACATGGACAGAACAAGGCTGGACTCCGTTATATAGGGTTATAAGGCATGTCTTAGCTCCGCACAAGAAAATGTTGCGTATTGTTACAGATACTGGATTAGTAGATGTTACGGACGACCATTCCTTAGTATCTAAAGATGGAACAATGATTAGTCCGAATAACGTGGTTGTTGGCGCAACACAACTACTTCATCATAATTGCTCTGAATATAAAGAAAGTAACGCAAATCTAGTACACATATCTACCTTTGTAAATCAAATTGATGCTGCTATATATTATCAGTTAGTATCCTCAGTACGGTCAAATGTATTGATTGATTATGTAAATGACCAGTATCAAGTGATAATCAATCAAGAGTTAGACGCTGCTACTATACCAAATGTAGTTAAAAAAATAATACCGCTTACTTATACTGGTTATGTATATGATTTGACTACACAAAACCATCATTTTGGTGCAGGCGTAGGTAATATGATTGTTCATAACACAGATAGCGTGTTCTTCACATTCAACCTTATGACGCCAGAACAAGAGCCTATTCGCGGCAAAAAAGCATTGGAAATTACGATAGAGTTAGCGCAACAAGCAGGACATTTAGCATCTAGCTTTCTTAAACAGCCGCATGATTTAGAGTATGAGAAGACATTCATGCCATTTTGTCTACTATCTAAAAAGCGATATGTGGGGATGTTATATGAGACAGACCCGAATAAATGTAAACGGAAGGAGATGGGGATTGTATTAAAACGACGTGATAACGCTCCAATTGTAAAGGATGTATATGGCGGTATTATTGACATTCTGATGAAGGAACAAAATATTCAAAAAGCAATTGACTTTTTAAAAGGGTGTTTACAAAATATAGTGGATGAAAAATATCCAATGGATAAATTGATTATTACTAAGTCGCTGCGTTCAGGATATAAGAATCCGCAACAAATTGCGCACAAGGTGTTAGCAGATAGGATGACGCAACGTGATGCTGGGAATAAACCTGGGTCTGGGGATAGGATTCCATTTGTGTATATTCATAATAGTAATAAAAAGGCGCTTCAAGGGGAAAAAATAGAGACACCCACTTATATTTTAGAAAATAAACTGAAGATTGATTATTCGTTTTACATCACAAATCAGATTATGAAACCAGTACAACAGTTGTTTGCTTTGGTTTTAGATAAAATCTGGATTATGCAAAATAAAAAGCCTAAGATTGCTAAATTCAAAAAAGAACTGGAGAAATTAAAAGAGACAGTAGAACCTGAAAAATTAGAAGAAAAAATGGATAATTTGAAAAATAAGGAAATTAAGATACTGTTATTTGATGAATATATTCGTGAAACGAATAATGAGAAACAAGGTCTTAGAAGCATGACATCATTCTTTACGCCAAAGTAAGGAGGCTATAATAATTTAAGTTAACACGTAAATTATTACATTTTATTAATTTTATGAATTTTTTCTACTACATAACTGAAAAAAATACGTAAATAGATTAAAAGGTTTGTTGACAGGAGTGGGTGATGACGTAACCGTTTCATTTAATAACTCTTCTTGGGTTTGTTCTACTAATGGTACATCCGTAACAATGGTCGTGTGTTCAACAATGTGTTCTTGAACCGGTTCAACTACTTCTTCCTTAGATACTTCAACTACTATTTCTATATGTTCGACTACTTCTTCCTTAGTCTCTTCAACTACTTCTTCCTTAGTCTCTTCAACTACTACTTCTTTTTTTATATCTTCAACTACTACTTCTTCTTTAGTTGGTTCAACTACGGCTTCTTCTTTTATATCTTCAATTGCCTCTTCTTTTATATCTTCAACTACTACTTCTTTTTTTATATCTTCAACTACTACTTCTTCTTTAGTTGGTTCAACTACTGTTTCTTCTTTTGGTTGTTCAACTACTGCTTCTTCTTTTGGCTGTTCAACTACTGCTTCTTCTTTTGGCTGCTCGTCTATATATTCCATTATATCTATGGTTAGAATATAATATGTATAATATAACTTATTCAGGGTCTGGAGCATGAGGTCTAATAATAGTTTCAAAAATAATTTGATTACTTGATGGGTCAAATATATATTGTGTATTATTATTCATTAAATCGCTAAATGACATTTGTGAAAAAGATGTTAGATTATTTATAATATTGGCAATGTTAGGTGGAGGGGGCTCTTGAGTGTCATCATATTTCTCTTCTTCTGTTGTCTCTTCTTCATCTACTACATTATCTACATTATCTACATTATCTACATCAGATTCATCGTCTGCCTCTTCATCATTTTCCTCTTGAGGTCTATTATATTCTCTAATATCGCACCTACATACAGGACATCTCGCACTGTTTTGAAGCCATGCACTTAGTCCATGCCTTGAAAATATATGACTACATGGCAAAATTTGAGTAATCTCACTATTAGGCGTAAATGGGTCTAATGTAATTGGACATGATGCTCCTATAGAAGTTGGTGCAATCTCTCTATACAACAATTGTCTAGTTGCATTACTAATTTGTTCTGAAGACGCAGTAACACTTACTGAATCATAAAAATTCCTTAGAAATGTTACTAGATATGTAGAATCTATATTTTGTCTATTAGTAAATGGGTATTGTTGTGGCGTTGACTGTAGAACGGATGGACGTTGTGTTGACGGTAGCGCGGATGGACGTTGTGTTGTTTGTTGTTGTGCTGATGGTAGCGATGACGGTCGTTGTACTGACGGTAGCGTTGCCGGTCGTACTCTAACTTGTTGCTCTTGATTAATAGAGATGTTAATTATCTCATCCATATTATTCCTAATGTTATCTAGTGATGTATATAGTAAATCAATTTGCCTTACAGTATCATCATATAATTCTCTATAATATCCAAGCAAGTAACGTTGGTCAGCAGATAATTCAAATGGCATTATTATATATAACTAAATGTATTTAAATGTATATCCATATATTTAAATATATACACACGTATGAATCCAAATTTTGAAAAATATAAAGATAAGGGAATTACCGGGCTAGCAAATCTTGGGAATACATGTTTTGTCAATTCATGTATTCAATTATTATCGCATACTTATGAACTAAACGATTTTTTGAGCCTACAAACTTATAAGAAAAAACTAAATAATAAATATGAATCTGCTTTATTATTAGAGTGGGATAATTTAAGAACGCTTATGTGGAGTGAAAACTGTACTATCTCTCCTGGCAAATTTATTAAGACCATACAGCGACTCGCACAAATCAAGGAAATACCCCTATTCACTGGTTCCGCGCAGAATGATTTACCAGAGTTTCTGCTATTTGTGATTGACTGTTTTCATGTATCATTAGCGAGAGAAGTGAATATGAGCATAAGTGGCGAATCTGAGAATAATACAGATGCCTTGGCTATAAAATGCTATAAAATGATTCAAAATATGTATGCAAAGGAATACTCTGAAATCTGGAATATGTTTTATGGTATTCACGTATCTCAACTGTTATCTTTAGAGGGAGGAGATGGAGTAGGATTAGGCGCTGTTCTAGGCGAGTCTCCAGAACCCTATTTTATGGTTAACTTGTCTATTCCTTCAACAACTAAATCACCAACACTATATGATTGTTTTGACCTCTATATTACTGGAGAAATTATGGAAGGAGAGAACGCCTGGTTTAACGATAAAACACAATGTAAAGAAAGTGTAAGAAAACGACTTATATTTTGGAGTTTACCGAATATTTTAGCAATAGATTTAAAACGATTCAATGCAAATAACCGCAAAAACCAAATATTGGTTACGTTCCCCTTAGAAAATCTAGATTTGTCAAAATATGTTATTGGGTATAAAAAGGAAAGTTATGTATATGACTTATACGGCATTTGTAATCATAGTGGAGGAACATATGGCGGACATTACACAAGTTTTATTAAAAATGCTAATGGGAAATGGTATGAGTATAATGACACGTTTGTAAAAGAAGTTGTAGACACCGACAAATTAATTAGTACACAGGCATATTGTTTTTTTTATAGAAAAAAACAATTCAATAATATATAATATATATATGAATATGAATTTACCGTCGCCAATAGGAAATAACTATTTTAATTATATTAATAGTTGGTTAATGGAATCCAAATTAATAGCATTAGCAGTAATCATTATAATTATAATTGTATTAATATCGTCTTTAGGAGATTTTGATAATGACGAATCAGGGTATAGTGATGGGTCGTCAGAATATGGCAATAGCAACTCTACACGTAGCGGCACTAGTGGAAGCAGTACTATTTTTTATATAATTTTATATATAATTATAATTCTTATAATACTTAAGTTGCTGTCGTATTTTTTCAATATCAACATTCTTGATGACATTTATAAGTATTTTTATACAGAAGAAATAAAGGAAAAGGAGGAAAAAAAACTTGAGAATGATTCTACTCCTGTAATAATTGCTCCTAAACAAGTATTTAATATTCCTGGAAATAATTATACATACGACGATGCTAAGGCATTATGTAGCGCGTATGGGTCTCGTTTAGCAAAATATGAAGAAATAGAAAAAGACTATAATAAGGGCGCGGAATGGTGTAATTATGGATGGTCTGAGAATCAGAATGTATTATTTCCTACACAAAAGGTGACGTATGACAATTTACAAAAAATTGCCGGCCATGAGAATGATTGCGGGAGACCAGGTATAAATGGTGGATATATGGCAAATCCTGCAAACAAATATGGTGTCAATTGTTATGGAAATAAACCTAAAATCACAAATGAAGAAGCCGAGAGAATGGCAAATATAAGTCCTTATCCTAAAACGGTGAAAGATATTGAAATGGAAGAACGTGTGAACTACTGGAAAGGAAAATTGTCAGAAGTATTAGTATCTCCTTTTAATTATACTAGGTGGAGCAGACTGTAACTATAGACTGCGTTACACTTTTCTTATGATTTATTTCATTGCGGGCATGTAGAATCCTTAACCTTTATTAATTTATATAACAATATTATAAATTTTTTTAAGTATTTTTTTTGTTACAAATAAGTCACGTTCTATTGTATAATTTTTAACTCTAAAATATAATATATCATTTATATAAGTATCATCATTGATTTCTATATTATTATTTTTGTGATGGCCTGAATTTATATCTGTTACATTTTCATCCAATATTTGAAAGTTCCACTTATAGTTAGTCATGTTGTTAAGAGGATACATTTGAATATTATTATTTTTCATATGGATTGATATTGAAACATCATCTAGTTCATAATAGGTATGATTCATAATTTCCAATAATTTTTCAATTAAATCATTAGAAATAAAAATGCCTGTTCCTGTTATAAATGAAATGTGATGATAATTTACGTGTCCGCCAAAAAAATTGTTTCTAGGAATTTTATCGTATAAAGACAATAAATTAGGAATATTCCAGATTGATGATAAATTTGTTCTTAAAATATAATCAAAATTATATTTTGATTTAACATAGTTAATTGCTAAAATTGTTTTATTTAATAAATTGGGTATGATAGGGTCTTCTTGTCCTTTTATATAAATAAAATCATGAATTTCTGCAATATCTTCGCACATATCATTTTTATATTCTAAAAAAAAAAATTTAATGCTGGATGTAAACAGGTCTAAATATATTTTTTGATATTGTTTTAAAGTTTGATATTTATCAAGTGATTGCGAATATACATTATCTTTATCCATTTTAGAACAACTCAAAATTAAAATTATATATTTATAATTCATATTATATTAATAAATTAGTATTTAAGTATAAATTTAAATAAAATTATATGATTATTAATAAAATGTTAGAAGAATGCTTGATATTAGGAGGGGCCGGGATGATAGGTAAAAATTGTAATTTTGGCATTAAACCTACATCAAATGAAGTTGATATAACTAAGTTAGAATCAATAGAAAGGTTTATAAATAAATTAGAACATAAAATATCATGTATACTAAATTTAGCAGCTTTAAATTTACGTGATTCAGAAAAAAATTTACAAAAATCTATAGATGTAAATATTAATGGTACTATTAATTTATTACAATATGCTAAAAAATTAAATATACCTTTTATATTGTTATCTACTGGAGCTGTATTTTCATCAAAAAACAATAACAATAAAATTTTCAATGAAAATACAAAAACTAATCCTAATTGTGTATATGGTTATACAAAATCAACTGCTGAAAAAATCGCATTATTAAATGAAAAAACAATAATTATAAGAACTGGTTGGGTTTTTGGCGGGACTCAAAAACTACATTATAAATATGTAGAAAATTTTATAAATAATTTCTTAACAAATACAACAATTTACGCAAATAATAACTTTTATGGTTCGCCAACATATGTATTAGATTTAATTGAAAAATTAAAGTATTTAATTACAAATAATCAATATGGCATTCATCATGTAGTAAATTCAGATATAGCTTCTGGTTATGAGGTTGCTTTAGAAGTAGCAAAATTAACACAAAAGGATAACAATTTAATTATTCCTTTAGATTGCAATATGATACCAAACGCTGGTCCAAAAAGAAGTATAAGTGAAATATTGGAAAGCAATTTTGAAATAAATAAAATGAGAAGTTGGAAAGAATCATTAAAAGAATATGTATATAAATATTTACAAGAAACAAATATGGTGCATAGTGTAATTAAAAATGAAGGTATTAAAAATTTAATTTGGAAAAATCGTGAAAGGTGTAGATTATGTGATTCATTTGAAATAAATGTTTTTATAAATTTAGAGCCTACGCCACAAGCAAATCATTATGTTAAAAAACCAACGCATCAAGAAAGTATACCATTAGATGTATGCGTGTGTAATAAATGTACACATGTACAACTTTTACAAATATTAAGTCCATCATTTCAATATTCTAATTATTTATATATAACGTCAGCAAGCAACACAATGGTTAATCATATTTTAAATAGTGTTCAGTCATTTTTAGATAAATTTAATATTAAAAAAACAGACAACATTTTAGAAATTGGCGCTAATGATGGGACATGTATTAAATATTTGATAGAAAATGGTTATTATAATAGTTTAGGAATAGACCCTGCTGAAAATATACAAAATATTCATTCGTTGCCTATTATCTGTGATTTTTTTGGTTCAAACATATTTCATCATGAAAAAATAAAAAAGAAATCATATAAATTAATTTATGCGTTTCATTGTTGTGCTCACATAGAAAATATTAAAGACGTTTTTCATACAATATATGAACTTTTAACTGATGATGGAATATTTATTATGGAAGTAGGATATTTTTACGAAGTTTATAAAAATAAGTTATTTGACACTATTTATCACGAACATATTGATTATCATACGTGTAATGCCATGCGTAGTTTTTGTTTAAAAAATAACCTTAACCTGTTTGATGTAAAAACTAATAAAATACAAAGCGGGTCAATTCAATTTTATATATCAAAGGACAAAAATGTAACTATAAATAATAACGTAAATGACCTTATTGAATTAGAAAAAAATATAAAATTGTCCAATATTAATAATTTATATAAATGGAAAAAATCTATACTATTAAACAGCATAGACCTAAAGTATATAATAGATAGTTTAATTAATGAAGGAAAAATAATATTTGGTTATGGTGCTTCAGCGAAATCAACAACTTTTATGCATCAATTTAAGTTATCAAATAATTTGATAAAATATATAATAGACGATAGTTGTTTAAAACAAAATTTATACACACCAGGATATAATATACCAATAGTATCAATTGATATTTTGAATAAAGAAAAATGTGATTATTTAATAATTTTATCTTGGAATTTCTTAGACGATATTTTATTAAAAATAGATGAATATAGAAAATCGGGATTAAGAGTAATTGTTCCTTTTCCAAATATACAAATAATTTAATTATTTGAATTTATAAATAACAAAAATGTATAATTGTTGTTTATACCTATATAAATAATATAATTAATTTTTTATAAATAGATAATTATAAAAAATTCCATATTTGGACTGCGTTTTTTAAACAAAGTTTTTTGCCACACTTTTCTTAAAAGTGTTATGATTCGCATTTATACAGACGGCATTTATGATTTATTTCATCGCGGGCATGTAGAATCATTAAATCTATGTAAATCATTATATCCAAATACTTATTTGATAGTCGGAGTTATAAATGATAAGAATGCGACTGCTTATAAACGTGCGCCTATCTATAATGAATCCGATAGGTATACTATTATTGAGAATTTAAAATGTGTAGACAAACTAGTGAGGGATGCCCCGTTAATAGTTACCCAAAAATTTTTAGAAGAACATCAGATTGATTTAGTAGTACATGGATTTGCAAACCCAGAAGATTCCTTAAAACAGACCGATTTTTATAAAGTACCAAAGGAATTAAAGAAGTTTAAAGAAGTTGCTTATTACAATGGGATATCTACTACGGATATTATTTCTAAAATTACGGAGGCGCAGTCCGCGATTAAATAACTCTTACCACTACTGTTAATATTAATAGTAGCAAGACCAGATACACTACTGCTATTGTTATATTCATAATAACAACTACACAATAACCAACATAAAGAACAATTGTATTATGTTGTATGCGAGTATTGTTATAATAGTCGTATTCAGATAAATTATCATATTTTATTAATGGTCCTCTACATATAGGACATACACTTCTATTATTTAGCCAAGTGTTTAAACAGTATACATGTATCCAAGCATTACATTCACAATCTTTTTTATAATTAGTTATTTCTCCTAATCTAATCATATTATTATTATCTATTTCTAAGCATACTAAGCATTCTGATGAGTTGTTTATAATAATAATATTTTGTTCGGGTGGGTATGGTCCATCTAGGTATGATGTGTCAAAATACATCATCATTATATACTACGTGTTGATAATTTCCGGGTTTTATCTTTATTTATTTTTCCGTGTTTTCTAGTCTTAGATTTCTCTCGTTTTATATTTACCATTTTGTCAACCAACTTATCATATAAATCATTGTCAATGTTTTCGTCATATTTATTATTAAATTTGCTGCCACCACTTTGTCCAATACCTTGTCCATACTGACTATAGAGTCCAGCAGGCACGGCTAATCCGCCACTAAACACCATATTTTTGTTAGTCTTGGCTGACCCTCCGGACCCTCCGGACCCTCCTATCATAGCACCTCCTTCCATCGCCGGTAATCCTAATTTTAATAATATAGAATCTATACTGAACCCTCCGCTCATTATCTCTCCATCTTTTTGATAAAAAACCATATCATCTTTTTCATTTAAATTAGTTTCAGTATCAGTCATATATATAAATCTATTTATAATTTAATTAGTAGAAAACCGCTTTATTTCGGGTACTACTTTAAATTCTCTCTTTGTTTTTACATATTCAATTAATTTGACAGCTTGTTCTTCATTTTTAATCACTTCTTTCAATGATTTTTCTAAATATTTAAAGGTCAATGGTGTAGGCACTCGCGTGTTAGAAAATTTAAGTCTCCCGTCGCTTATTTGAACCGTTGCATTACTCAAATTATTCTTCTGTACATGTTCCATAATAGTTTCGCATAAGTCTTGTTTCTTCTCTCGCAGTTCTCTAGCTTTTTCATTTAATGCTTTCAGTTGGTTATCTATGGCCACCCACTGTTGGATTTGTTTTTCAAAAGTGTCTGTTCTCTCCATATTATATACCATTGGGTTTAAAATTATATCATTGTTTTGTAAATATTATATAAATATTATTTTATATAGTATAATATGGCTACTAATTTTATGATGTCACGTACTAACAGCGGAAGACATCGTTCTGCTCCTAGTCAAGAGATACGAGACACTTATGGAAAATTAGGAAATAAAACTATTTTATTTACTAATGCGAGAGATGAAACTCATTTGACTGAATGGGCAGTCCATCATTTATTATTAGGATTTGATTACGTATATATATTTGACCATAAATCTAAACAACCTATAAATACTACTATAAATGTGCCCAAAGAATTCGCTAAAAGAGTTGTTGTACAACGATGCGAACTAGATAATCCAGTAAAAATTCCATTAATGAAACAGGCTGTTGCCATTTCTAAACAAGCTGGTGCGGATTGGTTACTCTATTTAGATGCTGATGAATTCTTAATATTAAATAAATACAGGTCAGTCAAACATCTACTATATGTATTTAGTCATGCCGATTCACTTGCGATTAATTGGCTCATGTTTGGTACGAATAATCATATTAAAGAACCTGAAGGACTTATACTAGAAAATTATACCAAATCAGAACCTAAGTTAGATAGACATGTGAAATCATTTGTAAGACCCCATGAGGTTAGTACTGTGACTAATCCGCATTTTTTTAATATACACAGATCAGTTAGAATGAGAACCATTGACAATAAATCTATGGGCAATTCTAGTAACTTAGCATTCAATCCATCTAATATGACTTATGCGGAAGCTCCGGCATATATTGCTCATTATGTTAACCAATCAGAGGAGTCTTATATTAAACGAAAACTGCGTCTGCCTACAGACGATGTAGGCACATATAGAAAGAGAGATTTTAAACTACATGAACATTATAATGTAGTTGAAAATACACAACCTAGAGATAAATATGCTGAGGGGTGTAAAAAATTTTTACTAACGCCTGCGGCTGAATCGGCGTGACTTAGACCCTCTGTATTTTTTTGAACGCATGCGGTTCCCAAATTTATTTTGTAACCCGACTAATCCAAAGGGAACTACTGCCTGGCTAATAATCTGTCCCCACATTCCACCTTTTTTGCTTCGTCCCTTACCTTTTCTGCTGCGTCTGCCGCCATTTTGACGTGCTTGCTGTATTACATTGCTATTTTGTTGTTCATATGTTTGACCGGGTTTAACTACTAAAGAATTGTCAAATTGTGTGGTTCCATTGCCAAACATATTTTGTACATATTCCCAAGCACTACCAGAACCTCCATATTGTGCCATGTTGTTGTACGTGGAGGATGGTGTTGCTGGTCCTGCACTTGCGGGCGATAATGCGTATCCCTTTCCGCCGCGCATCTTTCGCCTGCGACGTTTTCCACCAGAACGCATATCTTCAGCTAACCGATTAGCCTCAAACGCCTTTTCTTCAGCATCGTTCGCATCTGCTTCTGCTTGAGCAGCATCATTTAGAATTGCGGTATTCATTGTCCCACCATGCATCTTTCGCCGTCTGCGACGACCGCCAGTGCTAGAACTACTTAAAGAACTTGAACTTGAATTTGAATCTGAATCTCCCATAATCATTATATTATGTGTACAGAAAATAATTAATTAAACAGTTTTCCTACAACTGACTTATTACGCAAGATCAATATTAATATAATTAATATTGCTAAAATCATTATAAATATCAAAAAAATCAGTAAAACGCATGTGTAAACATAGGGCGTCATTTCGCATACTAATAAATTAATAGCTGGGCTAAATAAAAGCGTTAGTCCTTGTTTAACATCGTCTCTCTTTAAAATGTCTATTCCTCCATTAAGTTGTTCTAAACATTGTTTTATCAGAGTATCCTTCATACTAATTCGTAATAAAATTTAATACGCTATTTTGCGTGTTAAATTTTCTCAAGAACCAATAATGGACAATATAATAGAACCGAACAATTTATTTGATTTTACGAAATTGTCTTTAGCGCAACCTACTGGAATTCAAGGAGGAGCCTATTTTACAAAAATATTATATAATGATAAGCCTCTTTATGTTCAAGCGCCTAAATGTTCTACAAAACAGGGATTTGTTAAGAATGGTAAGAAATTATATTGTGACCTAATGTTTGATAATAGCAATGAGCAGTTGATAAATTGGTTTGAAAAGTTAGAAACACGGTGTCAGGAACTTATATATGGTAAAGCAGAAGCATGGTTTCAGAATCAACTAGAGATGACCGATATAGAAAACGCGTTCGCGTCGTCTTTGCGTGTATATAAATCCGGAAAGTATTATTTGGTGCGGACAAATGTTAAAATGAATTATGCTACGAACACTCCAAATATACGCATCTATAATGAGAGCGAAATACCTATGTCAGTAGACGAGGTTGTTGCAACAGATACTAAAATTATTTCAATTATAGAAATTCAAGGCATTAAGTTCACTAGTCGTAATTTTCAGATAGATATAGAGCTTAAACAAGCAATGATATTGAATACTGATATATTATTTGATAACTGCTTGATTAAAACAAATCATAATAAGGAAACCTTTAGGATTAATAAGGAAGTGGCGAAAACGGTGGAATTAAACAATATGATAAACGATGTTGTAGCAAATGACATCATAGAAGCTGACATTATAGAAGCTGATAGCATAGTAGTAGATACTGAATTAGACATGCCCGCAGATAATTCGTCTATATCTTTAGAAGCATTAAGTAATAATATAGTGGCAGAAATTCAAGGAAGTGTAGAAGAGCCAGTTACTTTAGAAATAAAGGAGGTGCCTAACGAATCAAATGAATTGAATGAATTGAATGAAATTCATGAATTTAATGAATCAAATAATTTTAATGAATTGACTGAAGTTGCATTGGATATTAGTTTAGACAATGATTTAGAAACAATGACATTAAAAAAACCGAATCAGGTATATTATGAAATATATAAACAAGCACGTCAAAAGGCAAAAGAGGCTAAGAAAACTGCGATTGAAGCATATTTAGAAGCCAAGAACATTAAGACAACTTATATGTTGGACGATATGGATGAAAGTGAGGAAGATGAAGATGAAAATGAAGAAATTATAGAAGAATTAGAAGAATAATTTATTGTCATTTCAATGAATTAATTGAAATCAGTCAAATCATAAATTATATTTCATTTAGAATACATCCTCTAATTAAACATGTATTCTAAAAATTATTTTATCATTAATTTTATATAATGAGTGTTTCTTTTAAAAAACTGTGGAATGATTATGGAATTGGCGCTCTCATAGGATTATTATTTCTTGCATATGGCGCTTATATATTAGGAAAATATTTGACGTCTAAGTCTAGAGCCGGTTCTGAATACATGTCACAAAATAACAACGATGCTTACAAGAATACACATAATAAAGAAGGGAGAAATCCTCAGCCATCCCAACCTTTAGGACAAAATGAAGTATTTGCCTCAGTCAGCGGTATTCAAACAAGCACTCAGGGAATCCCCACCTCATGTAACAAGCAGAATATCCAGAATCCTGCGGATCTTTTACCCAAGGACACTAATAGTCAGTGGGCGCAGTTGAACCCTACAGGAAAAGGTGAGTTGTCTAATATTAATTTGTTGAAGGCGGGTTACCATATTGGTATTGATACCATTGGACAGACGTTGAGAAACGCGAACCTTCAGATTAGGTCAGAACCTCCTAACCCTCAGTTAAGTGTGGGTCCCTGGAACTTGAGCACAATTGAGCCGGATTTCATGCGACCTCCTCTTGAGTTAGGTGCTGGGCCGCAGTAATTGTGTTATAGAACAAGATGGGATCAACGTTTAGTCGCATAAACAATACCGCATGTAACACAACATTATCTGCACGTAGCAATATCAATAAAGTATGACGATGCTTTTTATATTATAACATATACACCCTTGAAGATTTCAAATGGATGCCCAAAGGGCGTCTCGCTAGAGATTTAAGGACAACGTTGCCTTTCATTTATTGGTATAAACAATTAGTGGCAAGAAAACAACCTCTGTAGCATTAAGAAAATTCTATAATTTTTCTTGGTATTATAAAAATTAATGTATTTACAAATGTTTACATTAATTATTTTACTTAATAATATAAATGAATATTAATATATCAAAAGCTCTCAGACTTGGTAATTTTTTTATTCAAATAAATAACGCGTTACATATCGCATTATACTACAATTATAATATAATATTGCCAAAACACGAATTTTTAAATACTACATATGTTATTATTAATAAAGATGTCACGCCTGAAGCAGAACAAATCACAAATTGCGACTATTTTTTTACTAGAAACAAAATTGAGAATGTTGACGATTCTATATTTTATATAAATTCAGATAAAGTTCTAACTATTATGAAAGATATTTTTGTATTTAATTATATAAGTCCTTTAGGAAATAATGATTTATTATTACATATAAGAAGCGGAGACATTTTCAGCGATAACACCCCTCATCCATGTTATATAATGCCGCCATTATCATACTATAAAAATATAATTGACCAAAATAACTATGACAATATATATTTAATTGCTGAAGACAGGCTAAACCCTTGTATAAACAGATTATTAGAGTTATATCCAAAAATTATGTTTAAGTTACAACCATTGGAAGAAGATGTTAAAATGGTGATGGCGGCATGTAATGTTGTAATAAGTTATGGAACATTTATTCCTTCACTTCTTAATCTATCAAATAATATTAAAAATATATATTGCCCGAGTTATTTTGTGTGTGGGAAAGTTGGCAGCAATACTCATGTAACTGACCTTAGCAAATATCAAGCAATTATGTCTCCTTGGAAAAATACACCTGACCAAAAAATAACGTTGTTAGAATATACATCCTTGAATATTTAAAATGGGATGATGTTTTTCAGGCGTGTCAATAAAAGATTTAAGGACAACGTTACCAATAAATCAATTAAAATGCACATCTCCCAGGATGGATGTAAATGTTATTAATCTTTATAATGCCAAGAAAATTTCATGAATTTCCTTAGTATTACAGAGTTTGTTTTTGGGTCACTAGTAGTCAAAAAACAAATATATACGATTTTATAGTATTAGGTTAACACATTATAGTTAATATTATATGTTGTCTTTTTGGTCCCACACTGCAATATTTTGCGTAATCCCTAAACGTTCTACTGTTTTAAAATTAAAATGTAATTTTTGAGGAACAACCACTTCAAAATCAATACCATTATCATAATAATTAGAATTCTGACATTCTTTATAAAATTCTTCAAATACTGTAAAATATTGTTCCAAATTACTTTTACTGATTTTATAAAATGATGTATAATAATATTTACGGTCAGTAACCTCATTATTTTGTTTAAATATATTATAATCATTATCATACTGTGAATAATCAAACGTGTTATTAATAGTGTATCGCCCGCTAATTATAAATAAATTATTAATGTTTATAGTTTTTGTAAGGTTTCTTATATATGATGTTGACGTAGCCTTTTGTGCCGTAATTCCATATATTTTAGATATTTTATTATTAGTAAAGTCATTTAATATATCGTCCGTTGTAATATTAATAAATAAATCAACAGAGTCATGTAATATTTTGTACTCATTGTTATTAAATTCGGAGTTATCAAATAATATAATATAATAATTTGGAATATACTTTTTAATAGATTTTATAGTATTCAATGTTTGCTCAAGCCGTTGTGCAGGCGTATGTATTGACCTATTAGTTGTATATGTAAAGGGTTTATTTGAGACATATATTTTAGAACATATAAACACTAAATTACGGGTAGGCAATATATTATTACATTCAGTTGTTTTAAGGGTAAAATAATTAGCCCAACATTTATTAAAATATATATTAGAATCAATCAAATACAAATAATTTTGTTTTAATTTTATAACAGTGTTAATATTTTTAATAAACGCATTAATGTTTATAAATCCATATGCTTTACTATATGTAGACAATCTATTTTCAACTACATTATCAAATTGTTTTTTTTGATAAAAAATTGGTAATTGGGTAAGCATCATTAGAGTTAATGTATAACTATATGTTTCTGGCCATAAACTGGTTTCTAATAATATATTAGGCTTATGGGTAATTAATAATGTATTTAATTGTTCTATATTTGAATACTGATATTGATGTATATATGATGATTCTTGAACTTTTCCAAATATTATAACTTTAATATTTTCATTTATTTTTGAATAATCAATTAATTTATTTATTATATAGCTTCCTTTTCTATTGGAAATATTTCCTATGACTCCTATTACAAAATGTAAATTATTTGTATCAATTCTATTTAAAATTTGTTTATAATCAGGTAACGTAGATACAACTATTTGTGAGTTATTTTTTAAATACTTGCTATAAATACACATATTTTTTTCATTTTGTGTTATTATTTCATCGTACATATTTAAATCAATATATGTCCTAGGAAGGTTATTTTCTAACATTTCAGGCATATACCATTGAGGTTCTTTAAAAATAGGTCCATAATCATGTGTAACTGTACTAATATGTTTATTAAGTAAAAACACCGTTAATAAAAACTTTTTTGAATGTTGTATACTATGGTTTACAAATATTTTATTTATTTTATCTTTATTATCATGTAAAAAGTTTATACTGTTAGTTTCGTCATATTCATTAGCTAATTTGATTTCATCATTGATATAAAAGTGTACTTTATTATTAAAATTACGCGCTATTAATAAATTTACAGTTTTTTTATACATAGACACTATAGTATTCATAAACATTGTTGTCCCTCCACCCCAATTAGGCATATCAATTATCAATATTAATGAATTGTTCGCATAATTGTCTAGATTATTAATTATTGCAAACTGTCTAAAATAAGGGTCGTTCATTTTTGTAGTTAAAATTAAATCTGACAGTTTAAGTACGGAGTCTTCATAAGTAGATTCATGCCGCGTTACATTAAATTTACTCAAATCATAATTTAATTTATCGCTATAATTATACTTAATAATATGATTATATAATTTTTCGTCTGAATTATGATGGTCCTCTATAGAATCGTTATATACATGTATCTTCTGCTGTTGTGGCTGTTGTTGTTGTTGCTGCTGTTGTTGTTGTATATCCTTTTTCCCAGATAAACGCATCGCTTTCATTCGTTTATAACGAATTATCGCTCGCATAAAAAGTTGTTTATATTTTTGTGATTTCATAAGATTCATAAGACGTTGATGTCTTTTATTAGCTATTATTTTAGGCGGCATAATATATTACAAAATATTTTAATATACATTATAATACTAATAACAGTATTATAATAAAAATATCTATATTATAATAAAAATATCTACATTATAAAGATATAAGGTTATTATATGGCAAAGTTGCCATAAAAGATGACCATGTAATTTTGTTCACATAGTTATTTGGCAAATGGTATATTTTGCACTCATCCACTAATCTGTTATTTTCTGTAGGAATAACAGTTGCTTTATACCATCCCATATCTAATTTATGTAGTCCAAATGCAGATTTTTCTCTTACCAAATCACTATAAAAAGGAATGTTTTCAGGATTATAATAATGACTATTTGTCCATTTAATAAATTCCTTTTTATCATATATCCAAAAAGCACAATATGAACAATTGTTATTATTTATAAACAATTGGTCATTTATACAAATACTATTCTTAAGAGTGTATTCTACGTCAGTACAATATTCTACACCTTCGGGGTTTATTTCAATTCTAATAAATCCTAAATTATAATTTTGTTCTAATAACATGTCTTTATATTTCAACCAATAGTTAATAGATTCTGTCGGTACTAATATATCATCTTCAATATACATAAAAATATCATAATCATCTACTTGCGTTAATAGTAAGGGACGACACTTCCATGATAAATAAAAAGGATTTTCATTAGACAAATCATGGATTATTACTGTAACAGTACCATTATTGTATGTACACAATAGGTCCTTAGACCATTCTACGTTGGTATGTATAAATATATCTGTTTGATAAACATATTTATTTGTTTCTAAAATGATTTTATTCACATATTCAAAACGACTTGCGGTTTGTTCACTATAAAAAAAACAAATGTGATTAGCAATCTTCATAAATTAGAAATATAACATATTTTAAATATAATTACGCAAATTATTATAATATGTTATTATAGTATGTTCAAATCTAATATTTTAGTATATGTAATAATCACCTTTATATTATTAATTTGTCTTCGGATTTATTATGAATCTGATGCGTTTAATCTTAAATGTATTATATCATCCGTAGATGGGAATAAATACTGCGTGAGAGAACGTGACAAATTAGAGTTAGCTGCAGACCTTTTAGCAAAGGTAACTAATAATTGTAAAGAGTTGGTAAAATATGTAGGCGAAAAACATAAAGATAGAGATGACGTGAAACGGCTAGTACAAGGATTTAATCCTAAACGAATTAGTGAAACATTGCCTACGAGCGAATTAACTGCTTATAGTGAAAATAAAGGAGAGAAAATCGCATTTTGTTTAAATGTTAAAAAAGATGGTTCTAAATTAATAGACTTAAACACATTGACATTTGTAGCAATTCACGAGTTATCGCATATTATGACAAAATCTATAGGACATAAGCAGGAATTCTGGCAAAATTTTAAATTTCTTTTAGAAAATGCCAAAGAAGCCAACATTTATAAAATTGTGGATTATAAAAAAGAACCACAAGAATATTGTGGCATGAAAATCACTGATTCCCCTTATTTTGATTTATAACGGGGGTTGCTCCCCCGTAAAAACAAATAATAAATAATAATATACATATATATGACGACACCAAACAACTTATTAAATATTCCAACATATAAAATAAATATTTTAACAGGGACTAACACAATAAGCAAGATATTAGTATTTGTTGGGAAACATGATGACGATTTAAATGCCTTATTTAAATCAGATAAACAAAACGCCCTATTTCAAAATATATTCAGTGAACTAGAGTTAGGTCATATCACTAGAGAGGATATCGCCGTTCAATTTATATCATCTCAAATTCATTTTGATGATAGTATAGGAGTTCTCAAGTTAAAAATTGTAGAAGCCCTAAAACAAACTGTCGCAATTGACGAGCTGTTTATGTTCTGTTTAACTGAAGAAACGTTGAACCCAGTGTCAATATATCAAACGCTTACGCAGAATGGTAAAATGCCTGACATTACGCGAGTGCGATTAGAACAATTTTTTATGAATGTACATCGTGACCTGGCCGGCAATCCTGTCCATTTACGCGATTTAATCCCTGTAGATAAGGAAGTATACACATATGACGATATATTATCATTGGACATTTCTAATAAACAATACTGGGTTGCACGAGTTTTAGGACAAAAATTTATTATAGTAACGAACGAATATCCTATCGCATGTAACCCGTATGAAGTAACGGAGTATGACCCCTTTATTATAAATGCGGCCTCTAAAGCATTGACTACTCTGAATAGTCATTTATTACTGAATACAGGTCATATGTGGGAAAACAATATTTATGTCTGTTTGGCAGCAGATGTATTAGAACACAACGAGTCAAATGCCGAAAATACTTTGAAAATATACTATCCCATATTATTTAGTAAGTATGGAATTGCCTCATCAGAACAACTAAGCGCAAAGCAAGAACAATTATTAGATACAAACAAAGCATTAATAACTGCTGCTAGTCTGCGCACCTTTGAAAATGTAGATATGTTTTATGATGTATATAAAGAACAACTGACCCCATTACATTATAAGGGTCCATCAGGTATTAAATATGTGCGACTAGTAATTCATCCTCCATATGAGCTTAAATTGCCGCTAGACGTCATTTTCAAGTTGCTTCATGCTAGCGAGGATAATCCCCTTATTAAATATAATCCTGCTGCTAGGATTGAGAACATATACAGATTATATGCGGACAAAACGGCAAAGGATGGGCGAAAAATACCGTTTTTGCCCAAAGCAGAGATATTTAAATTGATGAAGACCATCGGAAAATCTAAATCAGTTAGCGTATATATTGATTATCAACATTCCGAGGACAAGGAAGATGTAGTGTATCCAATTACATGCGAATTTGAAGATAATGGCAATGTCTATATAGTTGCTGATTTTGAGCATATCATCACGCTTGATAAAATAGAAGAATTGTTTAAAAATGCGGTGAACCCTATTATACATGAAATAAATGCTTATTTAGAGCAAAGCGGATATAGCATTAATAACTTTAGTAGCATAAGAAGCAGTAATGTGGAAGTTAAACAACTTACTTATTATAGTGAAATTGAGATTCAAGAGCATATTAGGTTTGAAAGCTTAATGGGATGCGTGACTAGCATATTTAATATAGAATCTAAACATGGAAATAATGAAATTGACTTACGGTATAAACGTGTTGCGAATTTTAATAAGATGACTAGTCAAGAAGCATTTGTTATTGAAAAGCAAAAGCAGGGATATCATAGGGAGGATATTATTCAGGGGCTTTTGGAGAATTATTCAGACATGTCTAAAGAAGAGGCGTTAGATTTATATAGTACATTGGCGAGCGAGTTACAAGTGGAAAGGGGTGTAAAGGGGAAAGATATAGAGATTAAAGTAAACCCTGGATTTAAAACGACGATAAAATTAAATGCTATTACAGGATTTATAACTATTCAAGTAGAGAATGTGAATGACATTTCTTATTTAGATGTTATCCCGATATATTTAGACACACTTATTCGTTTAACACAAGATAAGGAAAGCACACGGTATCCGCTAAAGAATATAAATATGTTATGTTCTAAGGAAGGGTCGCATGATTTAGATGTTGTAGTTGAAGATATTATCGCTCCTTCTGAAGAATCCTTTCTTAATCAAGAAATCCCCAAAATAGAAGAGAACCAGTTAGAGCTACAATCCTTGGAGAAATACTTAAAATCCGCTCATGAAGGGGATGATAAAGTGGATAGTGTGTTAGATTCTTTTTTTGGCGGGGAGGAAGAGGGGGAGGATTATGACGACGAGTCGCCAATGGAAAGGGGAGGCGCTAGTTCTCGTGGCACGGATAGTGGTAGCGGTGAAAGCATTCCTAGCAATCCAGTTAGTAGTGAAAACGGCAGTAGTGAAAGTATTCCTAGTAATCCAGTTAGTAATGAAAGCGGTAGTAGTGAAAGCGGTAGTAGTGAAAGCGGTAGTAGTGAAAGTATTCCTAGTAATCCAGTTAGTAACAATGCCCCATTAGTTTTACCAAAAGAGGAGGAATCTGATAATGAATCTAGTGAAGAGCAAGAATCTGCGGATGAGTCTAACAATGAAGCAGAGGGTGAGTCGGAGTCTGGAGATGAAGAGGATGATGAAGATGATGATTCTGGGGATGAGGAAAAAGATGAAGAGGAAGATGCTGGTGATGAGGAAAAAGATGATGAAGAGGATGAGGATGAAGAGGATGAGGGTGAAGAGGATGAGGATGAAGAGGAAGATGCTGTGGATGAGGAAAAAGATGGGGAAGATGAGGCTAAGGAGGCTGTTGTTAATAACCCCCCTGAAGAAATTAAACTGACAATTGAAGAAAAACCCAAATCATTTAAAATTATACCTAAAAAAAAACAAACTGTATTAGCTGTAACAACTGTAGCCCCAGCCGCCGCGGAAATTAGCAATGAAAGCAAGCAAGGATTAACCACTCTTAAAACAACCATGTCAAATAAAGTAAAAAACATTAATGGTATGAGTTTAACTAACCCTTCCCCCTTTTTTGCTTCTATGCAAGAGAGAGACCCCACTTTATTTTTAGTTAAAAAAACTAGTAAATATAATGCATATTCACGTTTATGTCCATCTAATGTACGTAGACAACCAGTTATTTTAACAGATGAAGAATTACAAAAGATAAAAGATGAATATCCAGGTGTTTTAAAACCAGAAGATGTTTTAACGTATGGCTCAAATCCTAAAAAAAAGTACAATTATGTTTGCCCCCAATATTGGTGTCTTTTAACAAACTCTTATATTAGCGAAAAAGATGCCAAAGAAGGAAAAAAATGTGGCAAAATTATTCCGCCAGATAAGAAACAAGTCCCTAAAGAAGGCGGGTATTATGTATATGATTTTTCAAGGGCAGATGAGAATTACGTTAAACATTTTCCAGGGTTTGTTAAAGAAGGCAGTCACCCAGAAGATAAATGTATCCCATGTTGTTTTAAAAATTGGGATGTTCCATCACAACTTAAACGAAAAAAGGAATGTATGAGCAACGAAAAATTAGAAGAACACAAAAAAAAGAAAGAAACTAAAGTTGAAGCTGTCAATGTTGGTGAAGACACAAAAGAAAAAGAAAAACCCAAAGTGGTAGAAGCCAATACTGAACCTGCTAGTTTTAATATAGCAGAATCCAGAGATTATATAAAGGGGCCTGATAAAATGCCTCTAACTAAAGGTAGATGGGGATATTTACCTACAGGCATTCAAATAATATTACACGAAGTCAATGCGGATTGTCAAATTAGCAAAAGTAATACAAATGTTAAACCATTCCACGAATGTTTACTACGTCAGGGGGTGGAATTAAGCACAACTCAATCATTTATTGCCTGCTTATCTAACGCCAAATATTATAATGAACGAAATGTTAAATCCATTATAGAAATGAAACAGGAAATACTCAGTGCAATTACACTGGATTCTTTTATTACGTATCAGAATGGAAATTTACCTATTAGTTTTACAATGCCTTTAACTGCCCAAGAATCTATTAATTTGGCTAAATTGCCCAAGGCATACACCGAATCATCGGTATATAAACATACAACTGTCAAGACAGAGCAAGGTAAGCAATATTTGCGTAACGTTATTTCAGCATTTGAAAATTTTAAGAGATTCTTAGAAAGTGATGACGTAGTAATAGATTATACATATTTATGGGACTTGGTATGTACACCTAATCCCAAGTTATTTCCAAAAGGATTGAATTTAATTATTTTCAATATTCCAGATAGTGATGTCACTGAAAATATAGAATTAGTTTGCCCGTCAAATCATTATTCTACTGAATTTTATAATGCTAGAAAGCCAACTTTATTATTAATACAAAAAGGCGAATTCTTTGAACCTATATATGCTTATAAAGACTTACAAGCCAGCTTAAATGTTACCAAATTTTTCAGAGAATATGATCCTAATTTATCAAAAACTATGAGGGCTGTGTTCAGAAAAATAATTATTCCTATGTTATCTTCCACGTGTCAGCCATTACCAAGTATGCCAAATAAATATAAATTTACAAGGGCCATAGAGCTTCCTAAGCTAATTCAGTTATTGTTATCTTATCCATTAAAGTTATATTATGATGTATTAGAACAAGTAGTCAATTTTCAGAGTAAAGTTATTGGATTAATAGTACAATCTAAGGCTACCCCAACTAGCCCAAGCATTAAAGGGTTTGTTCCATGTTATCCGTCGTCTATAAATCCTGTGTATGCGCACAAGTATATGAATGACGATAATATTTGGTCAACATACGCAAATACGATAGAATTTTTACATAAATTATATACAAAAAGCAAGGGGAAAATCCCATCGGATATAGCATTTAAGGTAGTAGAAGACCACGTTATAGTAGGCGTGCTCACAATAACCAATCAATTTGTACAAACCTCAAATCCTATTCCTGTTACAGACGTTCATGATAAAATTCCCTTGTTAGATAATAATAATTATGTGGTGTTAGATGAAGAAAAACAATATGTTAGACAATCCGCTGATACAGACATCATGTTATCAAATGAGGTAGATATAGAACGAGTGGATTATATTAAAAAAATAAAATTAGAAACGAATTTTTATAATGTATTTCGCAATACAGTGCGAATCTTGTTAAATGATTATACACATATTGCGCTACGTAAAGAAATAGAGGATGAGATTAACAAAAAACCATATGTAATATATAATGCAAAACTTGCGTTAGTTATAGAATTATTAAAACGATTGACGAATAAATATATTCGGTTTGCTAGATTAGATTTCAACGAACTGAAAAAAATGTCTGAAGTGTCTACGTGTATAATAAACAAAACCGCCGACCAGTGTAAAGCCCCGTGCGAATTTAGTACCATAGATGACATAAATACGTGTCAATTAATTTTGCCTCAGTTTAATTTAATAAAACCGGCGACTAATAATGAAATTCAGTATTTTAGTAAAATGGCAGATGAGCTTATTCGGTATAACCGAATCAAATCATTTATATTTCAACCGCAGACGTATTTGGCATTTTCAAATATAGGATACAATTTGAGGAACGACGAGATTATTTTATTACAATCATTATTAACTAAGGAATATTTTGATGGGTTAATTCCTTCGCAAATGAATAGGTTTGTAACGTATAATACATATGATACCATAGAACCTATACAAAGTCAAACGTATGCGAACGAAAAAACCCTAGATGAAACTATTAACCCAGATAATGTAGACGAATGTGCTGTAACGGTTCATCATAAGATTACGGCTGTAAAGTGGAGAAAGTGTTTTCCTGAAACAATTGCTTTTAATGAAATTGAGTATAGTAAAACGATTTATTGTACATTTGTTTTAGTCATTGAAATTATAAAACGTGCGACTGGCAAAACGTTAACTATACCTGAACTTAAACAAGAATTATTCAAAGAATTGTCAAAATACAATAATTATCTGATGCAGATGCTTGATATATTGAGTGCTCAAGGGAAAAGAGTATTATGCGACCAAGTCAAAACAGGGCATTTGACTTTATATAATATGATTATGTCAGATAGTTATTTTTTGACAAATCTTGATTTATGGGCACTATTAGGAAAATACAATATTCCGACGATTATAATATCTACGCATAACTTGCTAGAAACGGATTATGAAAATGATACGTTTGCTATGTTAGGCACAGAGTCTGACAAATTTGTATTTATACTATCGCCAGCTGTACATATTAAAAGTATTCCTGGATATAAATTAATACAGGACGCAAATACTCAAAATATATTTTTCCCAATGTCTATGTTTACTGACCGCGAGTGTATAACTAAAATAAATCGCGCGGTTAAAAATGTTATCTCTATAGAGAATTATATTAGTAATTTTAGACGGACGACTATATATAAACCTAAAACAAAACGGCATAATCTTAAACGAAAAATAGAGGCAGAAGAGGGGGTCGCAGCAGATATTGCTGCAAATGTAATTGAAGATGTAGCTGTTGCCGAATTGGAAGACATAAAACCTGTAACTAAGCCAACTACTACAATTATACGCGTTTCCAAATCTAAAAAAAATAAGAAAGCGGTAAACGCAACTAAAACCAGAAAATCGTCTAACTAAACTAGGAACGTAAATCTTCTTCTTCACTACTACTATCTAGATACATCGCGTTATTAATAAACGATTCTGTCGTTAACTCGTCGCCGTCATTAAAATTAGGGCGTGTATCATTATAAGTAATTGTTATTTGAGGTTTTGTAGTAGTCATACGTTTACATATATGTATAAATTTACGCCCAAAAAGACGATTATAGTTAAATAGTTGTATTAATTTATGTCGTAATTTTAAATGAGCATCTTCTCTCATCTCATAATGTTTTGACATGTTAGATAAATAATATAAATGTAAATAGGGACGCATAATATTAACTAAGTTATCATGTGGGAAATCTTTATGAATAGGTCGTTTTTTTTTATATTCTTTTAACATGGCAATTACATCCTTATAGAGGGCGTTGG
>Ga0214919_10001615_pt1 | contig 36509 bp, 26 predicted proteins | sample LL1503_MetaG_FD_177994 | JGI IMG/M metagenome (GOLD analysis project Ga0214919, IMG submission 177994) | Freshwater microbial communities from Lake Lanier, Atlanta, Georgia, United States - LL-1503 | ecosystem: Environmental > Aquatic > Freshwater > Lake | place: USA: Georgia | collected...
TGGACAACTTTGGGCGGCTGCTAAACATGCGCGGATGCACGATCTCCAGCACCTCTTCGAGCAAAACCAAAAGTGGGCAGAGGAAATTAAAGGCCGCGACGCCGATTTTTTTAAAAAGCTCTCGCGGCAGCAGAATCCACAATATCTCTGGATCGGCTGTTCTGATTCACGCGTTTCGGCTAACGAAATCATCGGCTTGCTGCCTGGGGAGGTTTTCGTTCATCGCAATATTGCGAATGTGGTCGTGCACACGGATCTTAATTGCCTCTCGGTCATTCAATTCGCCGTCGATGTACTCAAGGTAAAGCACATCATGGTCGTCGGCCATTATGGCTGCGGTGGCATTCAGGCCGTGGTGCGGTGTCAGCGGGTGGGCTTAGCCGATAATTGGCTGCGTCACGTGCAGGATGTTAAGGAGAAACATGAAGGCTGTCTTTGTCGTTTGGCGGACGACACCGCGCGGAGCGCGCGTTTATGCGAATTTAATGTCATCGAGCAGGTGGCCAACCTGACTTCGACCACCATCGTACAGGATGCGTGGGCGCGCGGGCAGGAGCTAACCGTCCACGGTTGGATCTACGGTTTGAAGGACGGCTTATTGCGCGACCTGAAAACTTCGGCGAGCAGTAGCGACGAAGAGGCCGCGGTCTATCCCACCGCCGTGGCCGCGCTGAGCCAGTGAGCGGCGCGCGCGGTCAGCTCGTGCCAACTTAGGCTCGACCGAGGTAGGAACCGTCCGCGGTGCTGACCTTGATCAGCTCACCGGCTTTGATGAAGAGGGGCACTTGCACCACGAGGCCCGTCTCACAGGTCGCGGGTTTCTGCACGTTGCTCGCGGTATCGCCTTTGATGCCATCAGAGCTCTCGGTGATTTTTAGGACGACCGAAGAGGGGATATCGATGGTGACGGGTACTTCGTTGATGAAGAGCACGTCGGCCTTGCCGTTAGCCACGAGGTAATTTTTAGATTCACCGATCATGACCTCGTTAATTTCAAAAGTCTCAAAGGACTCGGGGTCCATGAAGCAGTAGGTATCGCGGTCGGCGTAGCTAAATTCTAAAGTGCGTCGGTCGGTTGAAAGAACATCAACGTGGTCGGGCGAATTAAAGCGCTGCTCCAGCGATTTGCCGTAGCGCAGATTGCGCATTTTGACCTGCACAAAAGCCCGCAAATTGCCCGGCGTGCGATGCTGCGTCTCCATGATGAGGTGAGGCTCGCCGTTGAAGGTGATGACTTGGCCTTTGCGGAGGTCGTTAGCTGCGGGCATGACGGTTACAGGTAGAGGGTTGAAAGGACGTAAGGGGATAGGATTACCGAGGGGATTTTGGGGATGTCAACAGCCGTCTCGAGCGATTTTTGCGCAGGTAGATTTATCGCGCGGAGGAAATTGCATTGGCCGGCTCGGCCGCGCGGGCCGGTTAAGCCACCATCTCCAAGCTTGTCATTTGCAAGAGGTTTCAAACACTCGCGCCATCTACCCATGAAGCAGCGCTCACTTCTGCGCGAGGTCTCCATCAAGGGCAATGCCCTGCACACTGGAGACGCCGTGCACATGACATTCAAACCGGCCCCGATTAATCACGGCATCGTGTTTAAACGCATGGACCTCCACGGCCATCCGGAGCTTAAGCCCCGGATCGATCAAGTCACCGATTTGGTGCGCGCCACGACCATTCAGGTTGGGCACGCCAAAATCCATACGGTCGAACACGTGCTGAGCGCCCTGCATGGCTGCGGGATTGATAATTTATTAATCGAACTCGATGCCAGTGAGCCCCCGATTATGGACGGCTCGGCGCGGCCGTTTGTGCAATTAATTGAGTCGGGTGAGCCGGTGGAGCAGGCCGCGGAACGCGAGTATTTTAGCTTAACGGACACTATTTCGGTCACGCGGGGTAATTCTTCGGTGATCGCGTTGCCTTACGACGGGCTAAAAATTACCTGCACCTCCGCTGACGATCGCGGGATTCATACGCAGCATCTTTCCTTGGTCATTGATCCGGACGTTTACACGGCCCAAGTCGCCGCGGCGCGGACTTTTACGATCTATGAAGATATCGAGGAGTTGATCAAATTAGGAAAAATCAAGGGCGGCAGTCTCGATTGTGCGATCGTGATCAAGGGCGATAAAATTATTTCCAAAGAGCCGCTGCGTTTTGCCGATGAGTTCGTGCGGCACAAGATCCTCGATATCATTGGCGACATCGTCCTGCTGGGGGTGCCACTCAAGGCGCATATTGTCGCGACCCGGCCGGGGCATGCGGTTAACGCGGAGCTGACCAAAATACTTTTTGAGAAATATACCGCTTGGCAGAAAGGCGGTAAAAAAGCGGTTAAGCCGGCGCGGCCCAAGGTCGATATCGCTACCGAGACCTCCCTCGATATCCGCCGGATTCTCGACACGCTGCCGCATCGTTATCCTTTTGTGATGCTGGACCGCGTGGTTGAGCTCACGGCGGATACCCTGACGGCGATAAAGAATGTCACCATCAATGAGCCGTTTTTTCAGGGCCATTATCCGGGTAATCCCGTGATGCCGGGCGTGCTCATGATTGAAGCCATGGCGCAAGCCGCGGGAGTTTTAATGGTCCGACGTTCCAGTTTAGAGGGGAAGACGGCTTTGTTTATGAGCTGTGATAAGGTGAAATGGCGTAAGCCGGTCCGCCCCGGTGATCAACTCAGCGTGCAGGTTAAGTTAACCAAAGTCCGCGGTAGCATCGCTTGCGCGGAAGGTGAGTGCAGCGTTAACGGTCAGACCGTTTGCTCAGCTGACTTGATGTTCGCCACCGTCGACAACAGCGATCTCGACTGAGGCCATGGCGCAGCAAATCCACCCCACCGCCATCATTGAGTCCGGCGCGGAGTTGGCCTCAGATGTCGTCATCGGCGCTTATGCGTACGTCGGCAATAAGGCCATCATCGGCGCCGGCACGATTCTGCATCATCACGGCAATGTAGAAGGCCGCACCACGATCGGCCGTGAGTGTGAGATTTTTCCATTTGCCTGTGTCGGAACCAAGACGCACGACCTAAAATACAAGGGTGGCGAGCCCGGCCTGATGGTGGGTGATCGTAATGTTTTTCGCGAATACGTGAGCGTGCACGGTGCGACCGATGAGCAGGACTACACGCGCATCGGCGATGATAATGTCCTCTTGGCTTATAGCCACGTCGCACACGATTGCATCGTGGGTAATCATTTGGTGATGAGTGCGCAATCGGCACTCGCGGGACACGTCATCATCGAAGATCACGTCAATATCGGCTGGGGCACCGGTATCCATCAGTTCTGTCGGATCGGCGCCCAAGTCATGCTCGGCGGTATGTCTAAGATCGTGCAGGATGTACCGCCATTTGTCATCGCGGATGGTAATCCTGCGGTCGCGCGGTCGATCAATAAAGTGGGGCTGGAGCGCAACGGATTTACGCCCAGCCAGCTCGAGAGTATTAAGCAGATTTTCCGGCTCGTCTATCGCGGCGGTTATAATCGCGCGCAGGCCTTGGCTCTCTTGCGCGAGCATAAATTAAGCGAGACGGCCGAGTTTAAAAGTTTCATCACTTTCGCGAATCGCAGTGATCGCGGATTTATTTCGGGTAAATAAATTTAGCGGCGCGCTGGGCGTGTCGAACTGAATGTAGGGGCCCGGCGCAATCGCCCGGCGCTGCTGAGGCCGCACCTGCTTAAGCCGTGGCCGCGCCTAGTTGGCGCAGAAGGTCGTAGCTATAAAGTCCGGTCCGATGACCATCGCTGAATTCAAAACGGATCGCGTAGTTGCCGATGCGCTCCCAACCCGTGGCTTCAACGCCGACATAGTTTTGGGGAGCTTCGCCGCCATATTGATGACCGAAGATATCGCGTTCGCCGCGGGTTTGCGCGCTGGGGGAGTTCGCACGGAGCGTGGCCATGGAGATAAAGCTTTCGGCGCCATCCTCCCAGCGGATAGCGACTTCTGAACCGATTAGTTGGATGTCTACCGGCGTGTGCATGGCGCATGCTATTGGGCAAGGAGAGGATGAAGGGAAGCCTGGAAAATTAAGCTCAGGATGGCGGCGGCAATGGCCCGGCCTTCGCACGGCTGCGGCCGGAATATTTTGTTTGCTACCCCTTGGTGGATGCGGTGTCTTGACCGTCCATTTCCGGAAGGCCGGAGCCAATCATCGGGGCGTAGCTTAGCCTGGTAGAGCGCTTGCTTCGGGAGCAAGAGGTCGCGAGTTCGAATCTCGCCGCCCCGACCATTGGACTCCTTTTAGAGAAAATCTGGGTTGGGCGGGGTAACGCAATTGCGGTTCTGGATTATCCTCGTCGGTTTGCTTAACGCCGAGCTAATCACGAAATTAAACGCTCCGAGGCTGCTCTTTTTTATGAATAAAGCCTCCCGTAGACTTATGACAGAATTTGTTGGCGGGGGAGGGCTGCGCACCTTCGCTCGGGGGCGGCCCCAGCCGCTAATCATTTTTTGCGCGGAGCTAAAAACAGGATTGCCAGCATGGAATAACCGGCGCGTTAATCGACATCCTGCGCGAGGGAATAAGCTGGTCAAAATCAGTCCCACGGGTGGCACAATCCTAGCTAAACCAACTCATCCTACGTTAAACCCACGGTGAACAATTCTTTCAGTCCGGCTCGTCCTCTTGCCCCCGCCCCTGCGCTGGAAGCTGTGGCGGCCGTGGCGCCCGTTAAGCAGGGCCTGTACGATCCGTGGTTTGAGCATGACGCTTGTGGGGTAGGTTTTGTGGTCGATATGAAGGGCCGCAAAACCCACCAGACGTTGCGCAATGCGTTGCAGGTATTAATCAATCTCGATCATCGCGGGGCGAGTGGCAGCGAGATCAATACGGGTGACGGCGCCGGTGTTTTGTTGCAGATGCCGCATCGTTTCTTGGCCGAAGCTTGTAAATTGACCCGCATCTCTTTGCCGGCTGCTGGCGAGTACGGCTGCGGGCTCGTCTATCTGCCGCGTAATCCGGCGGTCCGGCGGAAGCTCGAGGAAAAGTTCGAGCAAGTCGTGCAATCCGAAGGCCAAATTTTCTTGGGCTGGCGTACGGTGCCAACCAACAGCGCGGCTTTGGGTGATACCGCTTTGGCGTGCGAGCCATTCATGCGCCAAGTATTTATCGGGCGCGGCGCGGGGGTGACGGATGATTTAACTTTCGAGCGTAAACTCTACATTATCCGCAAGCGGGCTTATTCCGATATCCGCACCTCCACGGCAGCGGGCTCAGAGCTGTGGTATATCGCCAGCCTGTCGATGAAGACCCTCATCTATAAGGGGATGTTGCTCACGACACAACTGGCGGATTATTTTCCTGACCTCGCCAATCCGGCGATGGAGACGGCCCTCGCCATCGTCCACTCGCGCTTCAGTACGAATACTTTTCCTAGCTGGGAGCGAGCGCATCCTTATCGCTACATCGCGCACAACGGCGAAATTAATACGCTGCGCGGTAATATTAATTGGATGCACGCTCGCCAAGCGCTGTTCGAGTGCGAGGCGTTCGGGGATGATATCAAAAAAATCCTGCCGATCATTAATCCCCATGGCAGCGATTCATCGATGTTCGACAACACCCTTGAGCTACTCGTGCTCGCGGGTCGGCCTTTGGCGCATGCGATGATGATGATGATTCCGGAACCTTGGTCCAACCATGAGACCATGGCCGATGATCGGCGGGCTTTTTATCAATATCACTCTTGCCTGATGGAACCGTGGGATGGTCCCGCGGCGATCGCTTTCACCGATGGCAAACAGATCGGCGCCATCTTAGACCGCAATGGGCTGCGGCCTTCGCGTTTCTATGTTACCAAAGACGGCCTCGTGGTGGTGGCTTCAGAAGCGGGCGTGCTCGATTTTCCGGCGGCCGATATCGTGCAAAAAGGCCGCATTCAGCCCGGCCGCATGTTTCTCGTCGATACGGAGCAAGGGCGGATTATTGAGGACGAAGAGATCAAAAATGAGATCTGCAATGCGCGCCCCTATCGGCAGTGGCTCGATGCGCATCTCGTCCATCTCAGTGATTTGCCGGAGGCCCCGACTGTGGAGCAACCGGACCACGAGACGCTGCTGCAGCGGCAAATTGCTTTCGGTTATACGAACGAAGATGAGCGGATCGTGATCGCGCCGATGGCCAAGGATGGCATCGAGGCCATCGGTTCCATGGGCAATGATTCGGCGCTCGCGGTGCTCTCCAATAAACCGCGAATGCTGTACGATTATTTTAAGCAACTTTTCGCGCAGGTCACCAATCCGCCGATCGATTGTATCCGTGAAGAAATTATCACCTCGGCTGAGACTCGTTTGGGCTCCGAGGGCAATCTCCTCAATCCGCAGCCAACCGCTTGTCGGCGGGTGGAGTTGAAGTGGCCGATTCTGGCGAACGAAGAATTTGCAAAGATTCGTCGCACCGATTTGCCCGGTTTAAAAATGGGCGTTCTCCCGATTCTTTTCCGCACAGCGCGCGGCGAAAAGGGCTTAGCGAAGTCGATGGAAGAACTTTTCATCATGTCACGTCGCATGATCGAGGAAGATGAGGTCAACGTCCTCATCCTCAGCGATCGGGGCGTTACTCGCGATTTTGCGCCGATCCCTGCGCTAATCGCAGTGGCTGGTCTGCACCATTATCTGATTCGCGAGGGTCTGCGCACGCGGGTGTCGCTGATTATCGAAACAGGTGAGGCGCGTGAGGTGCACCACTTTGCTCTGCTCATCGGTTACGGCGCGAGTGCGATCAATCCTTACGTCGCCTTTGAGACCATTGATGATATGATTCGCGAAGGCGTGCTAACGGGCATTGACCACAAGACCGCCTGTAAGAATTTCGTTAAAGCCGGCTCAAAGGGCGTGATTAAAGTTATGTCCAAGATGGGGATCTCGGCGATTCAGAGTTACCGAGGCGCGCAAGTGTTCGAGGCGCTGGGTATCCGCCAGGATGTGATCGATCACTATTTTACTTGGACCTCTTCACGGGTGGGGGGCATCGGCCTTGATGTTATCGCGCAGGAAGTGTTGATGCGGCATCATGCGGCTTATCCCGATCGCCGCGTCGATAGCCATGTGCTGCCTTCGGGTGGGCTTTATCAATGGCGTAACGACGGCGAGGGCCATCTCTTCACGCCTGAATCGATTCACGCCCTGCAAAAATCGGTTCGGACCGGCAACCTCGCCGTGTTTCGCCAATATTCCAAATTAGTTAACGAGCAGGCCCGCCAGCTTTGCACTTTGCGTAGTTTACTCGATTTCAAGACGAGTATTCCGGTGCCGATTGAAGAAGTGGAACCAATCGAAGCTATCATGAAGCGCTTCAAGACGGGGGCGATGTCTTACGGCTCCGTTTCGAGCGAAGCGCACGAAACCCTCGCCATCGCGATGAATCGGATCGGCGGTAAATCCAATACGGGCGAAGGCGGCGAGGATGCCGATCGCTTTAAGCCGATGGCCAACGGTGATTCCAAGAATTCGGCGATCAAGCAAGTGGCCTCCGGTCGTTTCGGCGTCACGAGCGAATACCTCGTGGCGGCCCAAGAGTTGCAGATTAAAATGGCCCAAGGGGCTAAGCCGGGTGAGGGCGGTCAACTGCCAGGAAGTAAAGTATATCCTTGGGTGGCCAAGACTCGTCACACGACGGCCGGCGTCGGGCTCATTTCGCCTCCACCGCATCATGATATTTACTCGATCGAAGATCTGGCGGAGCTGATTCATGATTTAAAAAATGGCAATCGGCACGCGCGGATCAGCGTGAAACTCGTTTCTGAAGTCGGCGTCGGCACCATCGCGGCCGGCGTGGCGAAGGCTCATGCCGATGTGGTTTTAATCTCGGGCTACGACGGCGGCACCGGCGCTTCGCCCCAAACTTCGATTCAACATGCCGGCCTGCCCTGGGAATTGGGCTTAGCGGAAACGCACCAAACGCTCGTGCTGAATAATCTCCGCTCGCGCATCGCGGTGGAGACGGATGGTCAACTCAAGACCGGGCGCGATGTGATGATCGCCGCATTGCTGGGCGCAGAAGAATTCGGTTTTGCGACTGGGCCGCTCGTCGCGACCGGTTGCATTATGATGCGGGTGTGCCATCTCAATACCTGCCCGGCTGGCATCGCCACGCAAGACCCGCGGCTGCGCGCTAAGTTTACCGGTAAGCCAGAGCATGTGGTGAATTTCATGACGTTTATTGCTCAGGAGCTGCGTGAGCTCATGGCGCAAATGGGCTTCCGCACGATCGAGGAAATGGTCGGACGCACCGATCGCCTTGAGCCGAGAAAAGCGATTACGCACTGGAAGGCTAAGGGACTGGATTTCTCAAAAATCCTTTACCAGCCCGATGTGGGGCCGGAGGTCGGTCGTTTCTGCTCCATCAAACAAGATCATGGGATCGCTCAATCGCTTGATATCACCACGCTGCTCGAGCTGTGCGCCCCGGCCATTGAGCGCCGCGAAAAAGTTGTCGCCGAGCTGCCGATTCGCAACGTCAACCGCGTCGTCGGGACCATCACAAGCTACGAGGTCACTAAGAAACATGGTGCCGCGGGCCTGCCGGACGATACCATTCGCATTCTTTTCAAGGGTTCCGCGGGGCAAAGTTTTGGCGCCTTCATGACGAAGGGCATGACCTTTTCGATCGAGGGCGATGCTAACGATTATGTCGGTAAAGGCCTGTCGGGCGGGAAAATTATTATTTATCCGCCGCGGGATGCGACGTTCAAGTCCGAGGACAATATTATCATCGGCAATGTGGCGCTCTATGGCGCTACCGGTGGAGAGCTTTATCTCCGCGGCCGCGCGGGCGAACGTTTCGCGGTGCGCAACTCCGGCGTCGATGCGGTGGTGGAGGGGGTCGGTGACCATGCGTGCGAATACATGACGGGGGGGCGGGTCGTGGTCCTCGGTCTCACGGGTCGGAATTTTGCGGCCGGCATGTCGGGCGGCACCGCCTATGTGTTCGACGAGGCGGGCGACTTCGCCTCGCGCGCCAACGTCCAGATGGTGGGGCTGGAAAAACTCGAAACGAAAGCTGAGATTGCCGCTCTTCGCCTGCTCATTGAGCAGCATTATAATTACACAAAGAGTCCGCGCGCGCAGGAAATTTTGAGCAACTGGGCTGCCGCGGTGCCGAAATTCGTCAAGGTGCTGCCTAAAGATTACAAGCGCATGCTGGCCTGCATTGATAAGGCTCAGGCGCAGGGCTTAACCGGCGACGAAGCCATCATGGCCGCCTTTGAGGAAAATGCTCGCGATACCTCGCGGGTCGGCGGCAACTAAGCGGCTCCGGCCTAAAACTCTCACCCACCCTTAGACCTTTCCGCCATGGGCAAACCTACCGGCTTCATCGAATACCTCCGCGAGATTCCCGTCGACCGTGCGCCGCTGGAGCGCGTGCACGATTACAAGGAATTTCACCACCACATGGAGGAGAAGAAGCTCCGTAACCAAGGCGCGCGTTGCATGAATTGCGGCGTACCGTTCTGCCATACGGGTAAGCTGATCAGTGGCATGGCGGCCGGTTGTCCGATCAATAATCTGATCCCCGAGTGGAATGATCTCGTCTACCGTGGTCAGTGGAAAGAAGCCCTCAATCGGCTGCATAAAACAAATAATTTCCCCGAGTTTACCGGACGCGTTTGCCCGGCCCCCTGTGAAGGATCTTGCGTGCTCGGCATCAATGAGCCGGCCGTCACGATTAAGAATATTGAAGCCGCTATTACCGATCGCGGCTGGGATGAGGGTTGGGTGATCCCGAACGCTCCGGCGGTGCGCACGGGCAAAAAGGTCGCTATTATTGGCTCGGGTCCGGCTGGGCTTTCGGCCGCCGCGCAACTCAATTTAGCTGGCCATACCGTCACGGTCTTTGAACGTGCTGATCGGCCCGGCGGCCTCCTCATGTATGGTATTCCCAACATGAAGCTTGATAAGCAGGAGGTCGTTCTTCGGCGCATCCAGCACATGGAGCGCGAAGGGATTAAGTTTATTTGTAACGCCAACGTCGGCGAAAATGTTGAGCCCCAGGTTTTCTTAAAAGAATACGATGCCACCGTGATTTGCACGGGCGCCACGCTGCCGCGCGACCTGCCGATCGAGGGCCGGAATTTAACCGGGGTTCATTTCGCCATGGAGTTTCTCACGGCGAATACTAAGGCCGTGCTCGGTAAAGGGCTTAGTCCTATTCTCGGTACGGGTAAGGATGTTGTCGTGATTGGCGGTGGTGATACCGGCACTGACTGCGTCGGCACATCGATGCGTCATGGATGCAAAAGTCTATTACAGATCGAAATTCTTCCGAAGCCGCCGCTGGAGCGTGCCGCGGACAATCCTTGGCCGGAGTGGCCGAAGACTTATAAAATGGATTACGGCCAAGAAGAAGCGGCCGCCAAATTCGGCGCGGATCCTCGAATCTATCAGACGACCGTTAAAAAATTTATCGGCGATGCCCAAGGTAAGGTAAAGGAACTCGTGACGGTGGAAATTAAATGGGAGAAAAATGATAAGGGCCAGTTTGTGCCCAAGGAGCAGCCCGGCACCGAGAAAACTCGGCCGGCTCAACTTGTGCTATTGGCCATGGGTTTTCTCGGACCCGAGCAGGCTTTATTAAAAGAAATTAACATCGAAACCGACGCGCGCTCCAACATTAAGGCTGAACACGAAAAGTATACGACGAGCCTAAAGAGCGTTTTTGCCGCCGGCGATTGTCGTCGCGGGCAGAGTTTAGTCGTCTGGGCGATCAACGAAGGTCGCGGCGCGGCCCGCGAATGCGATCGTTACTTGATGGGCGCGACGGATCTGCCGTAAAGCGCGGCGGGCGCCCTGACGCCAGTTGTAGATTTTATAAATCCCAACTCACGCCTGCCGTGGGGAGCAGGGGTAACATCTCGCGGGGCTTCCGCTTCACGGTGAGGACGCCGCCGCTCACGCTCGTGTCGTAGTCGTAGGCGATCGCGTTGCTCTGATCGTAGGCGTTAAAAATATCAACGAAAACCTTCAGTTCCCCGTGACGCAGGGCAATCGTGCGCGAAGCTCGTAAATCAAGCCGATGATAAGCGGCTAACTGCGCACCCAGGGTTGCGCCAAAGCTGCGGACAGTTACGCGGGAACCCGTGCTCAAGGTCGCGAGCGAATAGTTTACCAACGTGATGGGCCAGCCCGTGTGGTATTGCCACGCGGCGCTGAAGCGCCACTTGGCGTTAGGGGCGTAAGTGAGATCAGCATAGAAAGCATGGCGCTGATCGCGCAGTCCGGGCAGGGTGACGAGGCCAACTTTTTCGCGGGCCTGCGAGAGGGCGTAACTGATCGTCCAGTCAAATTTCCCGTGACCACGGCGCTGCGCGAGTAACTCCACGCCTTGGGCTTCGGCCGAGTTTGGCGCGAGCAAGAGGCGATCCGTTTGGGCTTCCGGAAAAACATTGTACGTATCGTAACGATTGAGCCAGTGCGGGCGCGGGTGAGCGGTCAGGCGCTGGTAGGCTTCGACCCGAAGGTTGAGGCCCGACGCAAAGCGGTGATCGAGGCTTAACACGCGGTGTTGGGCTTGCTCCGAGCGTTGGAAGGTGGAGTCGCCGAATTGCACCGGCAACTCCTGCAGCCCTTGGGCTTGCGCATAAATTCCCCACGCCGCCCGCAAGGTGGTGCGCGAACTGAGGTTCAGTGCGGCGTTTAATCGTGGGCTGGTATCCGCGTCCTGCGACGCCGTGTGGCGGTCAAAGCGCAGGCCCGGTTCGAGCGTTAAAGCGGGGGTAACCGCGAGGCGTGGCGCGAGGAATAGGGCGGTCGTCGTATCTCTGGGCGACGGGGCGAGCGTAATCGTGCGCGGCACTCCGCTGAGGACCCCGCCGCTGACGACGGGATCTTCGCGGAAGAGATGGTAGGAATAATCGGCGCCCGATTGCGCAAATTCCCAGCCGCCGCGTAGATAAAAAGTCGGGCTGGCCCCGTAGCTCCAGTCTTGGCGCAAATCGTACGTGGCTAATGAGCGACGGTCGCGGAGGTTGATCTGGTAACGATTGCCGTAAAGTCCGCTGCCATCGCGGTGCCACGTAAGCCACGAAGCGGTGGCGACGGTTTCGGCGGACAAATTATGATCAAATTGCGCGCGCCAGCGCCCCCAGAGGTAGTCGCTGTTGTAGGCACTCCGCAGTTCAGGCCCGTTATCGTCCAGTACGCGCAAGGTGTCGCCGGAGTGGAGCGCGTGCAGTGATAAGGTATGGCCGGGGGCGAGATCAAACTCGGCCTTAGTGTAGGCATCCCAGTAACGCGGGAAAATATCGTCGGCCCGGCCTTGGGCGCGCAGCGCAATATCGGGATAGCCGCGCCGGACGCTGCCAAACCACCGACCCGATCCGTCTGGAAAAGTGCCGGCGGCGCCCGCGCGCATGCTGGTAAGGCTTAGTCCGAGGGAGGCCTTGAGCTTCTGGCTGTTGGCATTGAGCGTTTCCATCGTGAGCACCCCAGCAGCACGGTTACCGTAGTCGGCATTAAAACCGCCGGTCATGAGGTCAAGTTGACGGATCGCGTGAAGGTCGATGATCGAAAGAGCGCCATCGACATCCTTAAGGTGAAATGGCTCCAGCAAATCAGCTCCATCAAGGCGCACGAGCAGTTGTCTTTGCGGCGCGCCGCGCACCCAGAACTTAGCGGTGAAATCATCAGCCGTAACTCCGGGCAACCGCGCGATGGAGCGAAATAAATCTTCGCCGGCTTGCGGCAGGCTTTCCAGATCGCGTTGGCTCAAGGTTGAGGGCGAACCAGCGCCAGCGTCCGTCAGATCAAAATGGCTGGGCGTAACCACAAAGCGCTCAAGCCGTACGGTCGGCTCCGCTTTGGTTGGAGCGCGCTGGGCATTGAGCGAGAGGGCCGAGGCCGTTAGGAGCGCGCTCGTAACCGCCCATCGATAGGGAGACGGATTCATTTTATTAAACGTCTGTCAGGATTATCGGATGAAAAATAGCCCGGGATGTGGGTAAAGCTTAAGGCCGCAGGGTGGCCGGCTGGGGTTTAGTGGTGAGCTCAAAATTATCTGTGCGGAACGGCGTGACGGGCAGGCCATCATTAGAGAAAAGATTGCAGACGGGGTTGTCCGCCCAGGCGTAGCGCACCGCGAGTGGGGCTGGCACTGCGTTGCTCCAGACCTCGACTTGGTCGGGGGCAATAATTTTCCCGCTCGCCCAGTGCCAAACGTGATCGGCCCCGCAGACGGCGAAGCCTCGAGCTTCCTGCACATCAAAAGCGCGCAGCTTGCTCCCAAAACAGTCGATCGTGAGGGTCGCTTTATTTCCGACGATTTGGAGGTTTTTAAATTCAGGGCTGCGATAGGGGAATTTCAGGCTATAATCTTGGACGAGGGCCCAGCGCACGAGGCGGGAAGCGATGTCGCGTTTATTGCGTGGGTGAATGTCTTTGCCCTCGCCGAGATCGATGATGACGGCTTGCCCAGTGTGGGGCAGGCGCAGCGCTTTCGTCTGGCTCTCGCGCAGTTCCGCCCAAGCGCTTTCGCCAGGGATAGCTTGTTCGTCTTTGAAATCGGCGAGTTGGACCCAGTAAAAAGCGAGATCCGGCTGTTGCCATTCAGCGCGCCACTGCTCGATGAGCAGCGGGAATAAATCGGCGTATTCGTAGGCGCGACCAGCATTGTTCTCCCCCTGATACCAAATTACGCCCTTAAGACCGTAGCCGAGGGTAGGGTGCAACATACCGTTAAAAATATTGCCCGGCCGACCATTGCCGGTGAGCCAATTGCGGGGATCCGGTGGAGCGGATTTAAGGGGCGGTTGGGCCTGGGCGTTAGCTGCTTTCCACTGCGCGATAGCTTGCTCGTAGTCAGTCCGCGCTTGGTCGGAAAGTAGGGCTTTTTCCTTTTGGGTGGTGTAGCCAAGCAAGACTTCAAAGCGGCCATCTTTTTCGATGGTAGTACGGCGCATCCACGCCTCCGCCGCTGAGCCACCCCAGGAATTATCGATCAAACCTACGGGCACGCCAAGCACTTCATGCAGATAGCGGCCGTATAAAAAGCCAATTGCACTAAATTTCCTCGCAGTCGCTGGGGTAGCCGTCTGCCAGGCTCCTTTAAAATCATTCTGCGGTTCTTGGGTGCCGACCATCGGGACCGAGATGAGACGAATTTGTGAACGATTGCCGTTCGCAGCCTCGAGATCACCGTTCCAGTCGTTACTGAGTTTAAACTGCATGTTAGACTGGCCAGAGCACATCCAGACTTCACCCACGAGTACGTCTTGAATAATTCGCGTGGTCGTGCCTTTGATCGTGATGGTTCGGGGGGCCGCATTCGCGGGCAAGGCCGCCAGCTTAACGGACCATTTGCCATCGGTCCCAGCGATGGCAGTTTGTTTATCGCCGGCGAAGGTGACGGTGATTTTAGTGCCCGGCGTATCCCAGCCCCACAGGGGATTGGACTGCTTTTGCTGCAGCACCATGTGATCGCCTATAATAGCGGGGAGTTTAAGTTCCGCCCGTAAAGCGGAAGCGAAAGTGAGCGCGACGATAAACAGAGTGCCGATAGTTTTCATGGGGAAAAAGCAGGCTAACCAAATGGCCCAGGGGGCCCGATGAGGGGAGGAGTCGGTGATGAGAACGCAGGCTTTAGTGGTTGTAAAGTCCACCCTGCGCTTATCAGCAAGCGCGCTACTCCTACTCTCTGACTTGGCCCGTGCCGCGCACGAGATATTTATAGGTGGTCAATTCTTCGAGGCCCATCGGACCGCGGGCGTGGAGTCGATCGGTGCTGATACCGATCTCCGCCCCAAAACCAAATTCGTGGCCGTCATTAAAACGGGTCGAGGCATTCCAGAGGACGACGGCACTATCAACGCCGCCGAGAAATTTTTCTGCGGTAGCGTTGTCCGCTGTCACAATGGTGTCCGTATGGTGGGAACCATGTGCCTCAATGTGCGCGATCGCCGCCGTGCAATCATCGACAATTTTGACCGCGAGAATGAGATCAAGAAATTCGGTGCGAAAATCTTCAGGTGTGGCGGGCTGAACCGGGCAATTATTTTTAGCGAGAATCGCTAGGGCGCGAGGTTCGGCGCGCAGTTGGACGCCACGGGCCGTCAAGAGCTGCCCCGCCCGCGCTAAAAATTCATCAGCGATCTCGCGGTGCACCAAAAGCGTTTCCAGGGCATTGCAGACCCCGGGGCGGGAGCATTTGGCATTCACGGTAATGTTGGCCGCCATTGCTAGATCCGCGGCGCGGTCAACGTAGAGTGCGCAAATTCCATCGTAATGTTTGATGACGGGAACGCGGGCCTGCGCCGTCACGGCCTCAATTAGACCGCGACCGCCGCGGGGAATCAGCACATCAATCACGCCGACTGCTTGGCTGAGTAAGCGCACGGATTCGCGATCGGTCACGGGAATCAGTTGGACCGCCGTGGCCGGCAATCCCGCTCGGTGTAAGCCCCGCCCGAGCGCGGCAGCGATGGCCAGGTTGGAGCGCAGCGCTTCAGAGCCACCGCGCAAAATGACGGCATTACCGCTCTTGAGGCAAAGCCCAGCGGCGTCGGCCGTGACATTGGGGCGCGATTCATAAATGAAGCCAATGACACCCAGCGGCACGCGTACCTTAGAAAATCGTAAGCCGTTGGGTTGGGTCCATTCCGTGATTATTTTCCCCACTGGAGCGGGAAGCGCCGCGATCTTTCGCAAGCCCTGAGCACAGGCGGCAAGGCGCGCTGGATTTAGTTGGAGGCGGTCGATGAGCGCGGCCGTTTGGCCGGCTTGCCGAGCGGCGGAAACATCTCTGGCGTTGGCTTGGAGAATTGTAGCCTCGGCGGCCAGTAGTTCATCCGCCATCGCGGTGAGGGCCGCATCGAGCTGCGTCGATGAGGTGCCCGCTAGGATGCGAGCAGCGGCGCGCGCTTGCTGTCCAAGTTGGGCGATGAGTTGGGCAAGATCAGCCATGATACTCAGCGGGCGGGAAAATAAGTGCCGACGCGTTTACCAGTGACGATGGCTGCCAGCAGTCCCGCTCGGCGGCCGCTGGCAATCGCTACGGGAATGCCGGCTTTAACGGCCAATTGGGCGGCTTGCAATTTCGTCACCATTCCGCCGGTGGACAATCGGCCTTTTTCATCACGCACGAGGGGCGCCACTTCGGCAAAGTCGCGCACGAGCGGCACCACTTGGCCGGTGGCATTCAGTAGGCCATCGACGCTGGTCAGAATGACGAGCAGATCCGCTTTGATCAGAATGGCGACTTCAGCGGAGAGCCGATCGTTATCACCAAAATTCAATTCTTCTACGGCGACAGAATCGTTTTCGTTAATAATCGGCACAATGTTCCTGCGCGTGATGAGGTGGGCGAGCGTGTTGCGGGCGTTATCGTGGCGGGTGCGGCTATCGAGATCGTTGTGGGTGAGTAGCAGCTGCGCGACAGCCAGCCCTTGCCGGGCAAACGCATTGGCGTAAACGTGCATGAGCTGGGATTGGCCCACAGCGGCGCACGCCTGCTTGGCGGCGAGTTGCTTGGGCCGGGTGGCGAGGCCTAGGGTCGCTAGACCAGCAGCGACGGCGCCACTAGAAACAATAATGCATTGGTGGCCGGCCCGAACGAGCGCACCCACCTCCCGAGCGAGCCGAGCGATTTGGGGCCGACTTAAACCGACACCCCGTTTGGTGGCGAGAATGCCAGAGCCAAATTTGAGGACGATGCGTTGGGGACGTTGAGCCATGAATTTCCAGCCTAGCGCTGGCGGCCAGCGCAACAAGCCGGAATCATGGATATGTCTTATTTGCAAAAGCAAGTGCCCGTGTTGATTCGAAACTTCAATGAAAGGCTTCGCGGGTCTAGGTTAACCTATGACACGGGGGCGGAAGCTATGACACGTCCACCTCTTGTCCGCCCCGAATGGGTGTCGTCTGATGGACTCAACACAAAAGCAGTTTTCCGTCCATGCCCACAAATTCCTACCCCCATTACGCGTCCATTTGTACCCCATCCAATGGGGGTGAATATGTGACGGAAGGCATGTCGGGTCGCCAGCCATCGTTCGTCTGCGCGTTGACGCGGACCACTTGAAATGAAAGCATGGTATTTGTCATTCCCATGCCGACCGTTGCTACCTTGCCGCTTATTTTTGATCTGGACCTGCCCGATCTCGCCCTCGCGCGGGGTGGCGTAGTCCGTTCTCATCACGCTCGTGGCTGGTGGTGGAGCCGGGCGGAAGACACTCCAGAATCGCCGCAGAAAAATATCCCGACTGTGTTGTTGGTCCATGCCTTAACTGGCAGTGCCGAGGCTGGTGGGCCTGACGGTTGGTGGGCGCCGCTGTTGGGTCCAGGGCGAGTGATCGACCCAGCGCATTATCGCATTCTTTGCTTTAACAATCTGGGGTCCTGTTACGGCAGCAGTGGGCCTGGCGTGGCCGGTTTTCCGACTGATAAAAATATTGATCTCACCAGTCTCGATATTTCCCGCGCGCTGTTGATGGCGCTGGATAAACTCGGGATCGATCGCGTGCATTTGACGGCGGGGGGGTCGCTCGGCGGCATGGTGACTCTCACGCTCGGCGCGCTGGCGCCGGCTCGCTTTGAGCGGCTGGTTCCGCTGGCCACCAGTGTGGCGGCTAGTGCTTGGGTGGTTGGTTGGAATCATGTGGCCCGGCAAATTTTACGACTGGATCCCGGTTACCCTCATCAGGTGGGCCGCGGGCTCGAGCTCGCGCGGCAGCTAGCGATGCTGACTTATCGTGCGGAGCCGGGGCTCGATGCGCGCCAACCACGGTCCCTCGTTCAACCCAGCGAGGCTGGTTACCCCGTGCAGAGTTACTTGGAGCACCAAGGGAAGAAGCTGCGCGAGCGTTTTGATGCACAAGCTTACGAGCTCCAACTCGCGGCGATGGATCATCACGACTTGCGCCTCCCTCTACCGGGCGATAATGTGCCAGCCATTAGTAGGATTCGCGCTTCCACCCTCGTGGTGGATGTGGATACTGATCAACTTTTCACCCCAGCCCAAGCCGACGCTCTCGTGCAACATTTACAACAGGCGGGTGCTTTGGTGGAGCGAGCCACCGTGCGTAGTATTCACGGCCACGATGCGTTTTTGATGGAGTGGGCGACGCTGGGACCTATCTTGACCCGAGCCTTGCAGCTGCAGGCTCCCAAAAAATGAGCGAACGTTGGCAGGTTTATAAATTTGGAGGCTCCTCCCTCGGCACATCGGGGCGTTTACCGCGAGTGCTCGAATTGGTGGCCGCGGCGTCGCGGCCGCTTGCGCTCGTGGTTTCGGCCCTAGGTGATAGCACTGATTGGCTGATTCTCGCGGCACGCTCAGCGGAGGAAGGAAATATTAGCCAGGCTCGCCGCCAACTCGCGCAAGTACGTGAACTAGCCACTGCGACCGGTCGAGCGGTTCTCAATAGCCAAGGCCAAAAAGGACTGAAGCACGATTTAGATGAAATTTTAACGCCGATTGAGCGCCTGCTCTCGGGGATTGAGTTAACGCGGGAATGTTCACCGCGAACGCTTGATTCGATTATCAGTGTCGGCGAACGCATCTCCGTGGCGTTGCTCGCCCGCGCTTTGGTTGAGAGAAACGTCCCAGCTATTCCCGTGGATGCGCGCGATTTCGTGGTCACGGATGCTACGCATGGCGCCGCTACGGTTGATAAAGCTGAAACGACGATCCGCTTTAACGCATTGCAGTCGCAGTGGGTCGGCCAGGTGCCGATTTTTACCGGCTTCATTGGTCGCACGAGGGATGGCCACACCACGACCCTCGGTCGCAATGGTTCTGATTATACGGCGACCCTCGTGGCTGGCCTATTAAAAGCGAGTGCCGTCACCGTCTGGACAGACGTCTTGGGCGTTATGACCGCGGATCCTGCTCTTGTGCGCGAGGCTTCGCCCGTGGATCGGCTCTCGTACGATGAAGCCTTGGAACTCGCCTATTTTGGTACGCGGATGTTTCACCCGCGCACCATTATTCCGCTGCGCGAATGTGGCGCGGCTTTGGTGATCCGCAGCACCACGCAGCCGGATGCTCCCGGTACGCGCATCGATGCCATTGGTAATCCCGATCCGAATCGCCCGACCTGTGTTACGAGCTTGGAGCGGCTTACCTTGCTCGGCGTGCAATCGCGCCGGACGGGCTTGGGCCGTCCTTTGGGCGGACGCATTCTGGCCGCCCTCAACGAAGCGGGGGTGCGGGTCTGGATGACGACCGAATCTACGCTCGGCCAATCATTTTCAGTGGTAATTCCTGCGCAGGACGAAGCCGCCGCTCGGCGCAGTGTGTCCGAGGCCTTGGCGCCAGAGCTGCAGTCGGGTGATCTTCGGATCGAACCCGTGCTCTCGCCGGTCACATTGGTAACCTTGGTCGGAGAAAATATGGCGGGACGCCCTAATGTTGCCGGAAAATTCCTTAACTCCATTGGCGAAGCAGGTATTGCGGTGCGGGCGGTTGCGCAGGGGGCTTCGGCTCGGAGTATTTCATGCGTGGTGGACGCCGACCAGACAGCGACAGCGGTGCGAACCGTGCACGGGGCCTTTAATTTGGCGCACACTGAAATTAGTGCATTTTTACTGGGGAAAGGCGTGGTAGGCGGTAGTTTATTGAAGCAAATTGAACGGCAAAATCAGGCCTTGGGTCGCGAGCACGATGTGCAGGTGCGATTGGTCGGCATCGCCTCGAGCGGGGGTGCTTTATTCGTCGAAGATGGCCTGCCGGCTGCGACCGCCGTAACGCTTTTGCTTGCGGCGCTCAAAGCGGGCAAGGTGGTGCGAGATGTAACTTCATTATTGGAGAAACTTGCTCGGCTGCCTAATCCGGTGCTGGTCGATTGTTCGGCCGCGCCAGGAATGGAGAAGCTTTATCGCGCCGCCTTTGCCCTAGGTATTAATGTGGTCTCAGCTAACAAGCAGCCGCTCGCTCTGCCTCAAGCCGAATGCGATACGTTGCGCGATGCAGCGCGGCGGCATTTCCGCGCGTATCATTATGAGACCACCGTGGGTGCGGCGTTACCAGTTATCGAGACGCTCAAGAATTTGGTGCGCACAGGTGATCACGTTATCACGATTGAGGGAGCCTTTTCTGGCACCTTGGGTTTTCTCTGCGACCGACTCGTGCAAGGCGATGCGCTATCGGTGGCCGTACGTAAGGCCCGCGATTTGGGCTACACCGAGCCGCACCCACGTGATGACTTATCCGGCCTCGATGTGGCTCGTAAGGCGATCATTCTCGCTCGCGAACTTGGGTTGCAGGTGGATTTGACGGATGTGGTCTTGGAGCCGTTTGTACCGGCAGAAAATTTACGTGAGGATGATCCCGAGAAATTCTTGCAATCCCTCGCGAGCCTAGATGCCGCGGTGGCCGCACGGGTGGCCGCCTGTAAAGCGCAGGGTAAGCTGCCACGTTATCTAGCTCGGATCACGCCTGGTGCCCTTGGGCCTAAAGTTTCCGTGGGCCCTATCGAAGTTGAGGTCGCTCATCCAGCCGCCGCCTTGCGCGGGGCGGAGGCTTTTGTCGCTTTTCATACCGAACGTTATCGAGAATATCCTATGGTCGTGCGTGGGGCTGGAGCTGGTGGGGAAGTCACCGCGGCTGGCGTATTGGCTGATATTTTGCGTTTGGCGCAGAATATTCGCGGCCGCCGCTAGGGTAAGGCCGCACGCCCGACTGAGTGGGACAAATGTGCTCAATTGCATAATTAATTCTGAGACTAGTATTGACAGGGTATGGGCCGATTTGCACTTTGCGCGTGTCCCATGAATTCCAGCGTAGCACTTATTGCGCTTATTACCGTCGTCCTAGCCATTGTGGCTACGGACCCGAACACACATGGGCGGCTCGCCAAAGCCACTAGCTCCTAAGAGAAAAAAATCTCAAAATCAGGAAGCCGCCCACCGAAAAAGGGGCGGTTTTTTTATTTTACGAATATGACGCAATCCCCCCAACCGTGCCCGAACGAATCCTCGCCGTGTTGCAATAATCTCAACAATATCATCTAATCTTTACCCCCATGGAATCAGGCAAACGCCATAGTCAAGTTGTCACCGACGGTCCTAGCCGAGCGCCAGCTCGGGCTATGATGAAAGCCGTCGGCTTTACCGACGCCGATCTAAGTAAACCGTTGATTGGCATCGCCAACACTTGGACAGAAATCGGGCCCTGCAATTTCCACCTGCGCACTCTGGCTGAGCATGTTAAGGCCGGCGTCCGCGCGGCTGGTGGCACGCCTTTGGAATTTAATACGGTCTCAATATCAGACGGAATCACGATGGGCACCGAGGGGATGAAAACCTCGCTGATCAGTCGCGAGTTAATCGCTGACTCGATTGAACTCGTGGCTCGCGGTAATAGTCTCGACGGCTTGGTTTGTCTTTCTGCCTGCGATAAAACTAATCCCGGGGTCATGATGGCTTTGGCTCGGATGGATATTCCCGGTTTGGCGCTCTACGGCGGTTCAATTAATCATGGGCACCACCACGGTAAGTCTCTCACCGTGCAAGATGTCTTTGAGGCCGTGGGGGCTTTTAACGCCGGCAAGATCGATCAGCAAGAATTTCAAGCGATCGAAAATGCCGCCTGTCCCACGGCTGGCGCCTGCGGTGGGCAGTTCACGGCTAATACCATGGCCACTATTATGGAGGCCATCGGGATTTCGCCGGTCGGCCTTAATGGTATCCCGGCTACCGATGCAGCGAAAAATCAAGCAGCCTTTCGTTGCGGCGAACTGGTCATGGACTTAGTGCGAAAAAATTTAAAGCCGTCGCAGATCATGACGCGCCCCGCTTTCGAGAATGCCATTGCTTCGGTCGCCGCTTCCGGCGGTTCAACGAATGCCGTGCTGCATTTATTGGCGCTGGCGCGGGAGGCGAATGTGGCTTTGCAGATTGATGAATTTGATACGATCAGTGCCCGCACTCCGACAATTGCCACCCTTAAACCCGGTGGGCTCTATACGGCAGTCGAAATGCATCAGGCTGGTGGTATTTCCCTCCTGCTTCGCCGTCTCCTCGAGGGCGGCTTGTTGCATCAAGACTGCCTCACGGTCACGGGGCGAACCATTGCGCAAGAAGTGGCGTCGGCTCCCGAGACGACTGGGCAACAGGTCATTCGCCCCACCAATAAACCTTTCAAAACTACGGGGGGGCTTGTCATTCTGCACGGTAATCTGGCGGAAGAGGGCGGTGTGCTTAAAGTTGCCGGTAGCGCCATTAAGAATTTCCGTGGCCCCGCCCGAGTTTTTAACAATGAGGAAGATGCCATGGCTGCGGTGAATGCACAAAAAATCGTGCCGGGTGATGTCGTGGTCATTCGCTACGAAGGACCTAAGGGCGGCCCTGGGATGCGCGAAATGCTCGGGGTCACCGGAGCACTCGCGGGTGCGGGTATGTCTGAAACGGTCGCGCTACTCACCGATGGGCGTTTCTCCGGTGCTACGCGCGGTTTCTCGATTGGCCACGTTGCGCCCGAAGCTTTCGTGGGTGGGCTCATCGCGCTCGTGCGCGAGGGCGATCCGATTGATATCGACGTAGCCACTCGTCGTCTGCAGCTCGATGTGCCCTCTGCGGAATTAGCGGCGCGGCGGAAAAATTGGGCAGCGCCCGCGCCTCGCTATTTACGCGGCGTCATGGCTAAATATGCCAATACCGTTTCCTCCGCTGCGGTCGGCGCGGTCACTAATTAATTATTTTTTATTTTTTTCAAAACTTTACCTAGCATAATATGAAACTCACTGGAGCAGAAATCATTTGGGAGTGTTTACAAAAAGAAGGCGTCGACGTCGTGTTTGGCTATCCGGGCGGGGCGATCTTGCCCACCTACGATGCGATGACTAAATACCCGAAAATCCACCACGTGCTCGTGCGCCATGAACAGGGCGCCACGCACATGGCGGACGGTTATGCCCGGGCGAGCGGCAAAGTCGGCGTCGCCATTGCCACCTCCGGTCCGGGCGCGACCAACATGGTTACCGGTATCGCCACCGCCATGATGGACTCCTCGCCGATCGTGTGCATCACCGGTCAGGTTGGCTCGAAAGCGATTGGGACTGATGCGTTTCAAGAAACTGATGTGACCGGCGTTACCTTGCCGATTACCAAGCATAATTATCTGGTGACAAAACCCGGCGACATCGCCCGCGCTATTCGCGAGGCATTTTACATTGCGAAGAGTGGTCGTCCGGGACCGGTTTTGGTGGATATTACCAAGGACGCTCAGCAGCTGACGGCAGAATTTGACTGGGAGGGTGCGGCCCCCCGTTTGCCGGGTTATCGCCCGAGCTACCATGCGCCGATGTCAGAATACGCGCGCGCCGCCGATCTGATTAATTCGGCCAAGCGTCCGCTCATTCTGGCCGGACAGGGTATTCTTAAATCTGGCACCACCGCTGAAGTGCTCGCGCTGGCCAAGAAGGCCGGAATTCCCATCACCACCACTTTGCTCGGGATCGGCGTGATTCCCGCCTCTTCACCCCTTAATTTGGGCATGATGGGCATGCATGGAGAAGCTTGGGTTAACCAAGCTATTCAGCAGGCTGACTTGCTGATCGCGCTCGGCATGCGCTTTGACGATCGGGTTACCGGTAACCTCAAGACTTACGCCCAGAACGCTAAGAAAATCCACGTCGATATTGATCCGACCGAGATTAATAAAAATGTCCCAGTCGATGTTGCCTTGATCGGCGATTTGCGGGAAGTGCTCGCGCTGATTGAACCGCAGGTTAAAAAAGCCACGCACTCTGATTGGTGGACTTCAATTGACGCTCAACGCGGGGATGCCGCCGTGCGTGACATCCAGGCTTTACCCGATAGCGGGCATCTCTATGCGGCCCACGTCATCAATGATCTTTGGCGTCTGACTCAGAAACGTGACACGATCGTGGTCACGGATGTGGGTCAGCATCAAATGTGGGAGGCGCAATATTATCGTCACGAAAAACCGCGCTCGCTGATTACTTCCGGTGGTTTGGGTACGATGGGCTTCGCCTTGCCGGCGGCCATCGGCGCTAAATTTGCCTGCCCAGATAAAGATATCTGGGTCGTCGTGGGTGATGGTGGCTTTCAGATGACCTCGTGTGAATTGGCCACGGCTGAGCAGGAAGGCATTAAGGTCAATGTAGCTATCATTAATAACTCTTTCCTCGGCATGGTCCGTCAATGGCAGGAATTTTTCTACGACAAGCGCTACGCCGCTACGCCCATGACGGGCCCAGATTTCGTCAAATTGGCTGAGGCCTATCGCCTCAAAGGGCTGCGTTGTAACCAACGCACTGACGTTAAATCTACCGTTGAAAAAACCCTCGCCGCTAAGGGTACCGTCGTTATCGATTTCGTCGTGGAGAAAGAAGATTCCGTCTTCCCCATGGTGCCGGCGGGGGCCGATCTGGATAAAATGATCCGCCGGCCCAAGCAGGATGTGATGCTGGAATCGGGCTCAGACCAAGACTGGGAAATGCCGGCCGCTTCGGCCGCTCCCGAAAAAACAAGCGCCCCGGCCCGCGGTCGTGGTAAAACTTTGCCGACTGCTAAAAAAGCAACCCGGCCCGCTCCGCGTAAATCTCCTCGCCGTTAAACTTATCTTCTCATGGCTAAACATACTCTCATCGCTTACGTCGAAGACGTTCCCGGCGTCCTCAATCGCGTCTCCTCCCTCTTTCGGCGGCGCAATTTCAACATCGATTCACTGACCGTTGGTCGGACCGAGCAGGTGGGTGTTTCGCGCCTGACCGTGGTGGTTGAAGCGACCGATGCGGGCGCGCGCATCGTCGAGGCTAATCTGTACAAGCTCGTCAATGTTTTGCGCGTTGACGATCTGACCCACAAATCAGCGCTCATGCGCGAACTCGGCCTCGTGAAGGTCAAGGTTACGCCGCAGACTCGCGCGCAAGTGCTCCAGCTCGTCGAGGTCTTCCGCGCTCGCGTGGTGGATGTTGATGAAGAAACGCTCGTCATTGAAGTAACCGGCACGCCCGAGAAAATCGGAAAATTCGAACTCGTGCTCCGGCCTTACGGCATTGTCGAGATTGTGCGCACGGGCGCGGTGGCGATGGCTCGTGGCAGCGCCTTGCTGTCTTCGGCGCCGCCGCTGGTTCGCACCGATAGTTCAGCGGATCATGGCAACGATGACTCCGGCCTTTCGATGTCAGTTTAATTTATCTCTAACTCTTATCTCATAATCCTTAGTTTTTATTACCATGGCTAAAATATACTACGACAAAGACGCAAACCTCTCACTCATCCGCCGTAAAAAAGTCGCAATCATCGGCTACGGCTCTCAGGGCCATGCCCACGCCCTCAATTTAAAAGAGAGTGGGGTGCAGGTGCGCGTGGGGCTTGCGCTCAAAAGCAAGTCGGTCGCTAAGGCCAAAAAAGCCGGTCTGACCGTCTGCTCGGTGGACGCCGCTGCGCAGTGGGCTGATGTCATCATGGTGCTGGTGCCGGATCATGTCCAAGCCCGCCTCTACCGCGAATCGATTGCTCCGCACCTCACGGCGGGCAAGATGCTGATGTTCGCCCACGGTTTTAATATTCGCTTCGGTGGGATCGTTCCGCCGAAGAACGTCGACGTCACGATGATTGCGCCCAAGTCCCCCGGCCATCGCGTGCGCGAAATTTTCCAAGAGGGCGGCGGCGTCCCCGGCCTCATTGCAGTTTATCAAAATCCAACCGGCCAAGCCAAAAAATTGGCGTTATCCTACGGTCGCGGCATCGGCTGCACTCGCGCGGGCGTGCTGCAGACAACCTTTACCGAAGAGACCGAGACCGATTTGTTCGGTGAGCAAGCGGTGTTGTGCGGCGGTTGCGCTGAGTTGGTTAAGGCCGGCTTCAAGACGCTCGTCGATGCCGGTTATCAACCTGAGATCGCTTACTTCGAGTGCCTGCATGAACTAAAGCTTATCGTCGATCTCATGTATCGTGGCGGCCTCAACTATATGCGCTATTCCGTCTCGGACACAGCCGAGTGGGGCGACTACGTCTCCGGTCCGCGCGTCGTGACCAAGCAGACGCAGCAAGAGATGAAGCGCATCCTGAAGGATATTCAGCAGGGTAAATTCGCCAAACGCTTCATTGACGAAAATAATAAGTATGGTCGCAAGACCATGAATAAATTCCGAAATCAAGAACGCGGCCAAAAAATCGAGGTCGTGGGCGCCAAGCTCCGAGGCATGATGCCGTTTCTTAATCCCATCACGATTAGCAAATGAGTCAGCGGTAACCGCTCTCACGGGTAAGACGGTCGCTCGTTCGTCGGCCTCTAGGGGCCCAGTCTAACGGGACAATCTTACCTTTAACTTTAATCCTCACATTCATGTCTGACTACGTTCGCATTTTCGACACCAGTCTGCGCGACGGCGAGCAAGCCCCAGGTGCGTCCATGACTTCAGCTGAAAAGCTGGAAGTGGCGCGGGCGCTTGCGCGGTTGGGCGTTGATGTGATCGAGGCGGGTTTTCCGGCAGCTTCCCCAGATGATTTGGCTGCGGTCCAAGCGATTGCGGCTGAAGTCGGGCAAGTCGCGGTGGCCGGTCGCCCCCAAAAAGAACCACCGATTATCTGCGGGCTCGCTCGTTGCACCCGCAAAGATATTGAGGCGGCTTGGCAGGGCGTTAAAGGAGCGCAGCGCCCGCGTATTCATACGTTCCTCGCCACTAGTGATATTCATCTGGAACATAAGCTGCGGATGTCACGCGCGGAGATGCTTGCTCGTGCGGTCGAGATGGTCGCTTTTGCTAAATCGCTGTGCGCCGATATTGAGTTTTCGCCTGAGGACGCGGGGCGGAGCGATCCGTTATTTTTGTATGAAGTGCTCGAGGCGGTGATCAAAGCAGGGGCGACGACTCTTAATATTCCTGATACCGTGGGCTACACGATGCCCGATGAATATGGCGCTTTGATCGCGGGCATCATTCAGCATACCCCCGGGGCGAAAAATGTAATCATTTCCGTGCACTGTCATGATGATCTTGGTTTGGCCGTGGCTAATTCACTCGCAGGTCTTCGGGCTGGGGCGCGCCAAGCAGAAGTTACCATCAATGGCATCGGCGAGCGCGCCGGTAATGCCGCGTTGGAGGAAGTCGTGATGGCCATTCGGACCCGCGGCGAAAAATTGGGCTTAGCGACGGGCATCGATGCCACCCAACTTTGCCGTACGAGCAAGCTGGTCTCGCATAGCACTAATTATCCCTTGCCGCCTAATAAAGCCATCGTGGGAGCCAATGCCTTCGCCCATGAGTCAGGCATCCACCAAGATGGGATGATTAAAAATGCGCAGACCTATGAAATTATGCGCCCTGAGGATGTGGGTGCGGTGCAGACCACTCTCGTTTTGGGCAAGCATTCCGGTCGCGCAGCTTTTTCAAAACGACTGGCCGAACTCGGCTATGCCCTCGAGGGCGACGCTTTGCTCAAGGCCTTTAATGAATTTAAGAAGCTCGCTGATCGTAAAAAGGCGGTGCATGATGCTGATCTGATTGCGCTGGCCTCCGATGAGCGCGCGACTGTCCCCGAGCTCTGGGCCTTGGAAAATCTTCAAGTCGTGTGCGGCACGACGAGCGTTCCCACCGCGACGGTGCGCTTGCGTGATCCTGCTGGTAAAATTCATAACTACGCGGCCAGCGGAACGGGTCCCGTCGATGCGGCCTATAAAGCGATCGATGCGATTGTTAAACTCCCGGTCACCTTACTTGAGTTTGGCATTAATGGCGTCACGGAGGGCATCGATGCCCTTGCAGAGGCTTCGGTGCGCGTGCGGCATGAAGATCAGCGCTCGAGTCATGGCCACGGTGCCGATACCGATATCGTAGTGGCCAGCGCCAAGGCTTATATCGCTTCATTGAACCAAGTCCTTTCCCGTCAAACCACGAGTCGGGCTCAGCATCCTCAACAAACCCCCACCGTTTCCATTCATTCTCCATGAGCCAGAACCCCAAAACACTGTTCCAGAAAATCTGGGATAATCACGTCGTCGCCGAAGAGCCTGGTGCTCCCGCCGTGCTCTATATCGATCTGCACCTCGTGCATGAAGTGACCTCGCCGCAGGCTTTCTCCGTGCTCAAGGAGCGGGGCCTGAAGGTGCTGCGTCCTGATCGCACGGTTGCCACGATGGATCATTCTATCCCCACCAAAGGCGGCTACGAAGCCGCTGATGAAATGGGGCGGATTCAATTGCGCTTACTCGAGGCTAATGCGTTGGCTCACGGCGTGCGGATTTATGGTTTGAATTCGGTCCAACGCGGAATTGTGCATGTCATCGGGCCAGAACAGGGCTTTACGCAACCGGGCATGACTATCGTGTGTGGTGACAGCCATACTTCGACGCATGGTGCTTTTGGTTCGCTCGGCTTCGGCATCGGCACCAGCGAAGTAGGTCATGTGCTAGCCACGCAATGCTTGCTGCAGCGCAAAGCGCGGACCTGCGAAGTGCGCGTTGATGGCGCCCTTCGGCCTGGCGTAACGGCCAAGGATATTATTCTCGCCGTGCTGGCAAAAATTGGCGTCGGCGGTGGAACCGGCCACGTGTTTGAATACACTGGCTCGGCGATTCGCGCGCTCGACATGGAAGGCCGCATGACGGTTTGTAATATGTCGATCGAGGGTGGCGCGCGTGCAGGCATGGTGGCGCCGGATGACAAAACCTTTAATTATGTCGCTGGTCGTGAATTTGCGCCAAAGGGCGCCGCATGGGATCAAGCTGTGGCGCGCTGGCGTCAGTTGCCTACCGATCAGGGGGCGACTTACGATAAGACTGTCACGCTCGATGCCCATAGCCTCGAACCGATGGTTACTTTTGGCACCAATCCAGGGCAGGGCGTCGCGATTACCCAGCCACTGCCGTTGCCGTCGAGCTTAGCTGATGCCGCCGAGCGGGCCGGACTAGAGAAATCACTCGCCTACATGAAATTTGAAGCGGGGAAACCTATCCTCGGCCAACCGGTTGATGTCGTGTTTCTCGGTTCTTGCACTAATTCACGGCTCGTTGACTTGCGCGCGGCCGCCCATCTGCTGCGGGGGCGTAAAGTTGCCTCGAGCGTTAAAATGATGGTCGTCCCGGGTTCACAATCCGTCAAACAGGCGGCGGAAGCCGAGGGCTTGGATAAAATATTCAAAGAGGCTGGCGCCGATTGGCGTGAGGCTGGTTGCTCGATGTGCATCGCGATGAACGGCGATCAACTTTCACCCGGGCAATTGGCCGTCTCGACTTCCAATCGCAATTTTGAGGGCCGGCAAGGTAAAGGCGGCCGCACCGTGCTCGCCTCACCGCTGACCGCCGTCGCTACAGCGGTGGCCGGTTGTATTGCTGATCCGCGAGTTTTGTTGAACGGAGGTCAATCATGAGCGCACCTAAATTCACCACTCTCACCGCCCGCTGTGTCGTGCTGTCTAATAACGATGTCGATACTGACCAGATTATCCCCGCTCGTTTCCTCAAAGTAACCGATAAACTCGGCTTGGGCGAAAAACTTTTCTGCGATTGGCGTTATCTCGACGATGGCTCGCCTAATCCCGCCTTCATTTTAAATCAGGCTCAAGCAAAGGGCGCCCAGATTTTAGTGGCGGGTAATAATTTTGGCTGCGGCTCCTCGCGGGAGCACGCTCCGTGGGCCTTAGTGGGTTGGGGTTTTCAGGCCGTTATTTCTCCGATGTTTGCCGATATTTTTAAAGGCAACTCGCTTAAAAATGGGTTGATTCCAGTCGTGATTCAACCGGCCGCGCACGCGGCCTTGCTCGCGGCGCGGGCTAAAAATCATGACCTCCCCGTGACGGTCGATCTCCGCGCTTCAACCGTGGCTTGGCCGGGTCAGGACCCCATCAGCTTCCCGATCGATCCCTTCTCTCGCGCCTGTCTGTTGGATGGGGTGGATGAACTAGGCTATTTGCAAAAATTCGCGGGTCAGGCGCGAGCCTACGAAGCGCGCCATGCCTAAGAATCCTCCGCTTTCGTCCATCGAGATTTTTGATACTACGTTACGCGATGGCGCGCAGACGGAAGGAATCTCGTACTCGGTCGATGATAAGCTGCGCATCGCGCGCAAGCTCGACGAATTAGGCGTGGCTTTTATCGAAGGCGGTTGGCCGGGTTCCAATCCGAAGGATGAAGTTTTTTTCGCGCAGGCGCGTTTGGAAACTTGGACTCACGCCAAACTAGTGGCTTTTGGAGCGACCCGCCGCGCCAGTCTCCAACCAGCCGATGACCCCAGCGTGCGGGCTTTGGTTGAGGCCGGCACGGAGGTTTGTGCAATCTTTGGCAAATCATCCGTTTTGCAGGTAAAGGAAATCCTGCGCACGACGTTGGAGGAGAATCTCAAGATGATTGAAGAGACCGTCGCTTATCTGCGGACCCAGGGGAAGCGCGTCATTTACGACGCTGAGCATTTTTTTGATGGTTATCACTTGGATGGCGCCTATGCCTTGCAGACTTTACAGGCCGCAGTTCGCGGTGGGGCCGAGACCATTGTCCTGTGCGATACTAATGGCGGTTCCCTGCCTTGGCAGGTGGAGGCGGCGGTGCTCACCGTCAAGGCCAAGCTCGGGCCGAATGTAGCCGTGGGTATTCACGCGCACGACGATACAGGTTGCGGAGTCGCTAATAGTTTAGCCGCAGTTCGGGCGGGGGCTCGACATGTTCAAGGTACCATCAATGGCTATGGCGAGCGTTGTGGTAACGCAAATTTGTGCGTCGTTATTCCAGCACTGGAATTGAAGCTCAACCAGCGAGCGCTCCCTTCGGGTGCCTTGCCTCGCTTGCATGAAGTGGCGCGTTTCGTCGCGGAGGTAGCAAACTTCGCGCCGAATGAGCATATGGCCTATGTCGGCAATAGCGCTTTCGCCCACAAGGCGGGCGTGCACGTCTCCGCTATGCAGCGGCATCCCGACGCCTATCAGCACATTGATCCGGCCTTAGTTGGTAACGCCATGCGCGTGGTGGTCAGCGAACTCTCCGGTCGCGCCAATGTGGTTTCTAAGGCCAGTGAACTCGGTTTGCCTAATCTGGATGCCGCCACTGGGGCGAAGATAGTCGAGCTCATCAAAGCCAAGGAGTACGCTGGATTTTCGTTTGAGGCGGCGGAGGCGAGCATGGCTTTATTGGTTCGCCGATTATCGCCTGAATATCAGGCGCCTTTTGCCCTCCTTGATTACCGCGTGATGGTCAGCCGCCACGGAGCGCGCAGCATGGCAGAGGCTACGATTAAATTACAGGTGGGCCCGCAGGAAACCCACACCGCAGCTGAAGGGACTGGTCCGGTGCATGCTTTCGATCAAGCGCTCCGCAAAGCGCTGCAACCTCATTTCCCCGCGGTCAAAAACATCCAGCTCGCCGACTATAAGGTGCGCATTTTGAATTCTAACAATGGGACGGCGGCGGTAACTCGCGTGCTCATCGATTGGCATGATGACAGCAAAAGCAACAATCCAGCCGGCCCAATTCGCCGCTGGAGCACAGTTGGGGCCGGCGCAAATATTCTGGAGGCAACCTGGTTGGCCTTAGCTGATGGGTTTGAATATGCCGTGACGCAGGAGCTTACCCCAAAATTAGAAAATATTTCATGAACGCAAAAATTGCTCTTACCCCCGGTGACGGGATTGGTCCTGAGGTAGTTAATGAAGCCCGACTCGTGCTCGAGGCTGTCGCTCAGCGCCATGGTCATAAATTTAATTTCTCTGAGCATTTGCTTGGGGGTTGTGCAATCGATGCCAAAGGCACCGCTATGCCTGATGAGACCCTCGCGGCCTGTCAGGCAGCTGATGCGGTTTTGTTAGGCGCGGTGGGTGGTCCCAAATGGGATGACCCGCAAGCCGCCGTGCGCCCTGAGCAGGGCTTGCTCGCGATCCGCAAGGCGCTGGGGCTTTACGCCAATGTGCGCCCTGTCCGACCCTATCCATCGCTTGCTAAGCTTTCACCTCTGAAACCCGAACGAGTAGCCGGGGTAGATTTTGTCGTAATCCGTGAACTGACCGGTGGACTATATTTTGGCACACCGAAGGGGCGCACCATGACTCCCGAGGGTGAACGTGCGGTGGATACGCTTATTTATACGGATTGGGAGATTCGCCGAATTGTTCGGCTCGCTTTTCAGCTCGCGCAAAAGCGCCGTAAATTTGTTACCTCGGTGGATAAAGCTAATGTCCTCGAATCGTCGCGCCTGTGGAGAAAAGTAGCGATCGAGGTCAGCCGGGAATTTCCCGACGTAAAATTGGAGCATCAACTGGTTGATTCCTGTGCCATGCGTTTGATCACGCACGCGCCTCAGTTCGATGTCATTGTTACGGAAAATATGTTCGGTGATATTTTGACGGATGAAGCGGCCGTGCTGGCTGGTTCGTTAGGTGTGTTGCCCAGCGCTTCACTTGGGGCCGGAAAACATGGGCTTTATGAACCGATTCATGGTTCGGCTCCGGATATTGCGGGCAAAGGCATCGCCAATCCAGTCGGCACCATTCTGTCAGTCGCGCTGTTGCTCCGGCATTCACTCGGTCTTGAAACAGAGGCTGGCGAAGTGGAGGCCGCGGTCAACTTAGCCTTAGAAGAAGGCAAGCACACCGCTGATCTAGGGACGAAAACGCCATTAAGTACTACGCAAATGGGCGAAGCTATTCGCGAGCGGTTGGCCCATGGTATCATTCACCGCCAACACGACTGATTTTATTCTATGAATAGTCCTGCTCCGCAGCTTTTTGACACCACGCGTTTCATCGCGCGGCATGTGGCGGGTCTGCGCCGCTCGGGTATCCGTGATTTTTTTGAGCTAGTCGCTAAAACCGATGGGGTCATCTCACTGGGTATTGGTGAGCCAGATTTTGACACCCCGCAGCCGATTCGCGACGCCGTGACCACGGCGATGAATACGGGCAAAACCCATTACACCTCGAATCTCGGTTTGCTGGATTTGCGCAAGGAGATCTGCCGTTACGCCGAAGGTCACTTCAAGGTGAGTTACCGTCCGGATGACGAGGTGCTGGTAACGGTGGGAGTGTCCGAGGGGCTCGATCTGACCTTGCGGGCGTTGCTGAACCCTGGCGATAAAGTGATGTATCACCAACCCTGTTACGTCTCCTACGCTCCGTCGGTAGATTTGGTCCACGCGGTGGGCGTGCCGGTGGCAACGACTGCCCAAGATTTTTTCTCGCTAGATGCGCCTGCGCTGGCGGCCGCTTGGCAGCCCGGTTGCAAATTGCTATTACTGAACCTGCCGTGCAATCCGACCGGGGGCGTGTGCTCGCGCGAACAACTGGAGCGGATCGCAAAATTCGCGATTGAGAAGGATCTGATCGTGGTCAGCGACGAGATCTATTCCGAGCTGGTTTTTGAAGGGACGCACACAAGCATCGCTAGCCTTCCTGGAATGCGGGAACGGACGATTGTGCTGCATGGTTTTTCCAAGGCATTTGCTATGACTGGATTTCGGCTAGGCTATGCTTGCGGCCCCGCCCCGCTGATCGAGGCCATGATGAAGGTGCACCAATATACGATGCTCTGCGCGCCGAGTATTAGTCAGGAAGGTGCGCTCGCGGCGCTTCGGCTCGGTGATGATGCGACAAAATTTATGCGCGATCGTTATCGGGAGCGGCGTGACCTATTTGTTCGTCGGATTAATGCCGCCGGCCTAGCCTGTCACGCTCCGCGCGGTTCTTTTTACGCGTTCCCCTCCGTCGTTTCTACCGGGTTGGATGAGGGTGAGTTTGCGCGCCGATTGCTGACCGAGCATAAGGTAGCGGTTGTCCCTGGTACCGCCTTTGGCGATGCGGGTAAGGGCCACGTGCGGGCCTGTTTTACCGCTAATGAAGAAAAGCTGACGACGGCCTGTGATCGCATTGAACGACTGCTCCAGTCGCTCGCGTAGGCTTCGTTGGTTTGTGCCAAGCGAGTTGCATGAAAAAGGCTCGGGCGGTTATGCCCGAGCCTAAGATGAATGAATTAAGCTTAACTTAATAGGTAATCGTGTAACCCACGGTGGCAAAGCCGCGACCGATGGCCGCAGTATTTACCGTCTTCCCCAGGCTACCCTGCTTGAGGAAGTTGTTTGAACCAGCGCTATAGCTCCAGCCGACCGTGATTTTGGAGGTTTTGCTGACTTGGAATGGCATCGCTACGCCGAGAAGGTAGTAGTCACCCCAATTTTTGATGTTAGGCGTATTATTGGGAGCGTAGTCGGTTAGTTTAAACGTGCCTATGGTCGCGGTGAAACCCAGTTCCGACGCAATTGCCGCCAAGGGAACGCTGAAGGCGGCCGTTAACTCAGCCGTTGGACCCTTGACCACAAGATCATAGTAGAGCTTGGGGGTCAGTTTAAGTCCACCGATGGTGTAATTGAAGGCAATGTTTGGCTCGAACGTTCCCTTATAAAAACCATTGAGCTTAACGGCGTTGGGGTACGTATAAAAGGTTACCCCAGGTACAACCGTCATATCTTTGGCCACCTCGAGTGAGTAAGACCCATAGAAATCAAGCTCGGGAGCGGATTGACCAACTACTTTATCCTGCAAAGGGAAGTTGGTCCAAAGGCCGGCCACAAGGCTGCCTCGACCGTATTCAATGGAGGGTTGGAAGGAGGTACCCCCAAGGCGGGCACCCCGAAACATGTATTGTGAGGTCACCGCTGAGGTAACGGCTAATGAGCCGGTTGTTGGCTCGGTGGTCGTTTGCGCAGTGAGCAGAGACCCCATCGCCAGTGCAGCGAGAGAGAGCATTATTTTTTTCATAGGTGTTTTGGTTATGTTGGTTTGATGTATGGATCTAAGTTGAGCGTTCAGGGAGAGTGGGTTTAGGCCCGAGGCTCAAATTTCTCCTGAACCGATTTGGCGAATATATCCATAGCAAGTGTCGGGCCAAATCGTTTACCTTAATCCATCGCCAGAGATGATACCTTGAAAATGATATAAAGTTCCTTCGGTCCTTAATAATATGGATTCCCGGTTCGGAGCATGCCGAAATATTAGTGCGAGGTGTCGCTCTCAAAATATCAATTCAGGCGAGCGATCTTTTCTCAGGCTTTTTACAAAATGAGTTGCCTCAGTTAAGTCTAATTGTAGCCCCTTACATCCTAGGACTAGCGTTTTGTTCTACGCACGTTGCGGAGATGATCGGCCATCGGCAAATCGTGATCCGGCTAATTCGTATCCTTCGTAATGTGCTCGCGTGGCTTCGTGTTAACAAAAAGCCGCACCTTAGCAGGTGCGGCCAGACCATGAGACGGTTAGCAGGAATTTACTTAGCGGCTACTGGCGGTGGCGGTGGCGGCGGCACTGCAATCGAATTATCATTGAGTTTTTTAGCCACCATTTCAATGGTGCGCTGAATTTCAAGTTCCGCATTGCGCCGATTTATTTTGGTTAATTCTACGGTTTTCGATAGCTCGAGGTTCTCGCGAATCAAATTTTCCTTAGCATTGCGATTCTGGGCTATCTGGGCCTCTAAATCAGTGATCTCTTTGGTGAGTTTAGCCGCTTGCGTCGTATAATCTGCCGTTTGATCACGAAGTGATTTCATGGCGTCGTCATACTCGGCCTGTTTTTTCGCCTGCTTCTTGAGATCTTCTGCATCGCGTTCTTCTTGGCGGCGTTTGGCGTCGGCGGTCGCTTTCAATTCAACTTCATCTTTGCGCTTTTTCTCTTCGAGCTTAATTTTAACTGCCTTCTCTTGATTCACTATTTCTCGCGCGTGCATTTCTTTGAGCGAATTATTATAGGTGACTGCGAAGATGGTCAACAGGACGAGCGGGACGATAAGATATGACTTGTTCATGGGTGCGAAGTTAAGGCGGTTTAGCTTTTCTTGGCAGCAGCGGCCGCGATTCGGGCCGCTTCCGCACGAGCCACTTCAGCGGCATTAATTTTTTCGAGTAGATTATAATAATATCCGACGTTGGCTTCAGCTTGTTTGAGATAATTCTTCAGGAACGTTTCTTCCTCTACATGCTTTTTCTTTTCTTCGGTGGCTTTCTCAACCGCTGCTTTGACCTCAACGAAATCTTTTTTCAGACGGTCAGATTGTTCCCGGAGACGCTTGCGCTCTTCGTAGGTGCGCTGGCGCAGGTCGTCGGCCTCTTGGCGAGCGGTTTTCTTCAGTTCTTCGAGGCGTTCTTTTTCGGCGCGTTCTACGGCCCGAATTTTCGAAGCTTCGATCGCAGCGGCAATTGCTTTTTCGCGATCCAGGATCTGTTGCTTGGCTTTTTCCTTTTTAACATTTTCCGCAGCGACCTTAACGGCGGCGAGGCGTGCCTCGTAGCCATTGGAGAAGCTTAGGTAAAAACCGCCAAAGATCAGCAGGCCGATAAGTGGGAAGATGAGGTAGGCTTTGTTCATGGTCGGGTAATGCGTACGTTAAAATTTATCAGGGATCACATTTTGCTTTTCTTGAGATCGCGATCCTTGAGGATTTCTTCAATGGCCTTGATCATATTTTGGCCATCTTTGGCTCCCTCAGGGTAGGTGGCGCCTTTTCTGGCTGCCTCCAGTGCGATATCAAATTTCTTAAGTTCGTAGGAAACATAAGCGAGGAAGAGATAAACTGAGTGGGGTTTTGATAGGCCACCTTTGGTCACAGCTGCCTGTAGATGGGGCAGGGCTTC
>Ga0214919_10001616_pt1 | contig 36507 bp, 30 predicted proteins | sample LL1503_MetaG_FD_177994 | JGI IMG/M metagenome (GOLD analysis project Ga0214919, IMG submission 177994) | Freshwater microbial communities from Lake Lanier, Atlanta, Georgia, United States - LL-1503 | ecosystem: Environmental > Aquatic > Freshwater > Lake | place: USA: Georgia | collected...
TTTCTGAACGACGAGAGTACTTGGCGGGCGCGTTGGATTATTCTTCTCTTCAGATCCACAACGACGCGAGAGGACAAACGCGATCGATCGATGTCCGGATCGGATCTTCTGACTCTAAAAATCTCTCGTTTCTCGCTCGATCTTTAGGGTTTCATGTTCAGCATTATCAAAGAAGCAAGAACCAGCTACTGCGCATGACAGGAGATTGGAGTACGATCCCGACGCGTCGACGTTGCCGAACCAAGTTCTCGCCTTCACCAGAGAGACGGATGGTGTCTTTCCAGGTGGAACCTCGGGGTCGTGGTCGGTTCTGTGGGTGGCAGGTGGATGGGAACGAGCGCTTCCTGTTGGGAAACTTTGTGGTGACTCACAATAGCCGTCTGGCCTCGGGACACGATGCCGCCAACGGTCGATACATTTTCACCAAGCTGCTTCCTCTCACCCGGTGCCTCTTCCCCGCTGAAGACGACGAGCTCGTTCCCTACACGCTGGATGATGGCGACAAGGTCGAGCCGGACTATTATGTACCGATCCTTCCTCTTATGCTGATCAATGGATGCAAGACAGGTATCGGGAGTGGTTGGTCATGCTCGGTGCCCATGTACCATCCCATGCGATTGGTCGAGTGTGTGCGACAATGGCTGAGGCGGAACGACCAAGAAACGTCGTTTGTTTTTCCACCCATGACGCCATATTATCACGGGTTCCAGGGACGAATCGAGCCGTTGGGAGACAACAAGTTCCGATCGTTTGGAATGGTAGAGGAGGAGACGATGGCCGCACCTGAATCCGGGAGTGGTAAGCGGAAGAAACGATCGGCCTCCAACGAAAGCCATCGGATCCGAGAGATACCCATTGATGTTTCCATCGATAAATACAAGGAGTTCCTGGAAAAACTGTTGGAGGAGAAAAAAATCAAGAGCATGAAGAACTATTCGTCCCCCAACCAGGCCATGTTTTGCTTTACGCCCGCGGAAGGATTCACACCGACCATCGAGTCCTTGAACCTCACCTCGGACATTTCTCTGACCAACATGGTCCTCTTTACAGAGACGGGCCGTCTCCAAAAGTATGACACCCTCGCCGAGATCTTTCACGTTTTTTGTAAGAAGCGGTATGAGATCTATGGCCGACGCAAAGAATCGATGCTGGCGCACCTCCGAGATCAGTGGGAGCTTGACCGACAGAAACACCGGTTCCTCCAGGATGTGATGGAAGACCGGATCACTGTCTTTCGCCGGTCCCAAGAAAATGTCACGACCCAGCTTCACCAGCACCACTATCCTCTACGGGAGGATAGCTACCAATACCTTCTTAACATCCCGGTCCACCGATTCACCAAGGAGCAGCTGGAGACCCTGGAGAAAAAATTGGACCAGTGGAAGAAGGAGATTCAAGAATTGGAGTCCACGACGATTGAGATGCTGTGGAACCGCGATCTGGACCAGTTTGTCAAGGAATACGAAAAAAAGATGGGATAAAAATACACTATCTATTAAACTGAATCATATCCTGTTTTCTGTTTGGTTTTATAGACTTGTTGGCTTGACATACATACCATGTTTAAAAATCTGATTGATTTTGATATGTTTTTCTCATCCTCTTTTTTATTATTTTGATTCGCAGTACAATGGCGCCTTTTATTGTCCGTTGCCGGGCGTATATATGAGGAAAGATTCAGGTGCGAAAGACGAGATGGAAAAATACAGTGTATACCAATGCCAAATCAAGGGGTGCGAGAAGGAGACTCAGGAAACCGGCTGTTGTGATGAGCACCTAGATTTCAGCATCGAGCAGGACGAGGATCATCCATTCCAGTGCCGTAACGAGGTGAAGGTGAACAGGTACAGTATGATGTTTGGAGATAAAAAACAGACGTATTGTAAAGGCCATCTGTGTAAAGAATCCTACTGTGAGAGGACACGGAGGGTGGGGGCTTGTGAGAAGCATGTGTGTTGTATCAAGGGATGTCCCAATAAAATCTCCGCATCAGAGTGGGTGGGTGTCACCAAAATCCACGATAACACCGCGTGTGACCACCATATGTGTGATCTCTGTCATAACAAGCCCCATCTTGCGAACTCCACACGATGTGGCGAGTGTAAGGGAAGGTGTAAATATTACACCGCTCAATGTGAGAGGATGGGAAGTGGGGCACGGCCTTTTCAAGCGGCACGCGGATCCTACAAGGCATGGTGTGGTCGGCCGGTGGTACCGGGACAGGGACATTGTCTAGATCATCAATGCCGTCATCAGAGAGGATTGGTTCGATGCACCAAGATCATGGAGTATGGGATGCAATTCTACTGTTGGGACCATCAGAAATCATCGATGCCTCAGCCATGGCAACGACAAGAGGAAGCCCGGTCCATCATGGAGAAAGTCTTGAAAGAAATCCAGGAGGACGTGGCGTTTTGGCCGGGCAAACAAAAGGCCAAAGAGGTCGAAGAGCAATTCCATGCCCTTCAATCAAAAATCGTCATCTAATTTATTTTTCTTTTTTGGAAAAAAAAGAAAAGAAAGGAATGCAACCACGACAACAAAAGATTTTGGTTATCTTATGCTTCTCCTGTGTAGAAACAATCTACCTAATCTATATGTTTGTTTTTTTCAAATCGACCATTACGTACAATGACAACAATGGATTTTCGGAATTCATGACCAAGCTATTGTCCAACTTTTCATGGACCGATCATAGCCATGCGCCAACGGGAGCCAAAAAGAAGGATGGGGAGGCGTGGAACAGGATTTGTCCTTTAGGAAAAGGATTGTCCTTTGTAGCGGGGGCTTACCTATTGGGACGGTGTTGGATTCTTTGGAAGGCGGGTAAGGCGGATCTGATCGAGTGGAGAAATATCAATCTGACGATTCTTTTGGTTGGAACATTGGTGGGAGGCGCGATGAATCTGAATGTTGCCGTGTACCTGATTCCTGTGATTTTGGTGGAAATTTTCATCATGTCGTTCCTGTGGCCATAAAGAGCTTGTCCGGATGACGCATGAACTGCGAAAACGTCAGCTTGATCCCGGCATGTCGGGCCTTAAAATCCTTAAAAAGTAGGGCGACACGCACGCGGCATTTACGCAGCTTTTCTTTTCGTAGAGTTTCCTTCTTTTCATAATCAGAGGTTCCGAGGAAGAGGCGTTCTAGAGAAGAAGGGGTGGGAAGTGGTTTTTCTAGTTTGTGGAGGAGATGGATTTGGGACATGATCCTGGTTTTTTGGGGATCTTCGTCGAGGGGTGTAATGCGGACTTTGAGGAGCATGTCCATCAGGTCCTGTTTGTTGACTTTTTGAACGTTCAGGTTGGGAATCTCTCCCCGACAACAGTGGAGAAAGAGAAAGTTTTTAGTGGTGGGATACTGAGTCTGAAGGGAAGAAAGAACCGATTGGAGAAGAACCTTCTCTGTAGCTATTTTTTCAGAAGGAACACGATTGAATTTTTTATCGAGCCGATGTAACCCCAGGGGCATGGTCATGATGAGATCAGAAACCTCTCCCCCACGACCCGTTTCTTCCGCTTCCATTGAAATCTCATGATCACCCGTCCCATTCTCCTTGATCATGTACACGAGACTCTGATCCGTTCCTGCCCATTCATAGATTTCGGTCAGGATAGTCTTAGAAGAAGAAAACCTGTCCGTGGTATAGGGCGAGGTGGGAAATGGATGCGGCAGTTTCAGATAATAATCGTGGACTTCGTGTTTCGAATGGAGAAAGACGTTTTGTATTTTTTCGGAATGGTAGTAAAGACGAAAGTAGTGGGTGGGACAGTCTTGAAGATCGAGTTGATTGAGACGAAAGAGGTACAGGAGTTGAGTTTCCATCTTGTTTTTATTTTTCTTCTTCTCCAGGTCGGGTAGGATCTCAAGGTAGTGTTGGCCGTGAACGTGTAGGATCTCAAACAGGGCCTGAAGAAACCGTTCCTTCCATTTCTGTAACAAGTAGGTGAAAAAAACGAGGGTAAAAGTAAAGTAGGACAGACTGCCCTGAGATCCGAGTGCCAAGATGGGAATTCCGAAACGATCCTTGGCATCCAGCACGCCAAATCGATCGTCATTGATCTTATAATTACCATGCGTGTTGAGATAGAAAATGTTCCATTCCTTATTCTTCTTTTTAGGACTGGTAAGAAGGACCGGAGAAGGAGACGACGGAGAAGGAGAAGGTGATAGGGGTGAACGTCGAGGTTCACCCTTGAAATCATACAAGGTGGGCAGACAACGTCGTTTCCAGCAGAGGGGTTCATGAGAAGAAGGAATCAAGGCATTCGGAAGAGAGGACATGCTCGCAAAAGAGAGGGGCGAAGAAGGTGATAGGCGTCGTTTTTTCATTCCTTTATGTTTATCGTATAATTTTTTTAATCTTGCCTACAAAGAGAGAAGTTTATGCGAGGGATACGAGAACTGTTTTTCGCTCTTTTGTTAGTAGGTCCAATGGGAATGGTGAATGCCATCACCAAAGGAATCAACTTTTTTGGATTTGAAACGGACACCAAGGTGGTTCATATGCTGTGGTGCCAGCCCCTGGAATGGCACATTCAAAAAATCGCCGAGACCGGGTTCAATTCGATCCGTATGCCTGTCTCAGAAGACTTTATCATGTCCGATTGGAACACCGAGTATCCCAAAGACGGGGTCATCAATCCCACCTTTCCCCAGTATGGGATGAAATCCATCGAGATCCTCGATGAGATTTTTCGTCTCACCGCTGAAAAGAATATCAGCATCATCTTTGACATTCACCGCCTCTACGATTCGCAACAATCCCCCAAGCCCTTTATTGATTACACCATCTACACCTTTGTCCGATTCATGGACGCCTGGGTCAAACTCCTCCAACGCTATCAATCCCAACCCAACCTGCTCGGAGTCGACGTCTTTAACGAGTACCAATCAGATAACTGGCAGGATTGGAAGAATCTGGCGGAGATTACCATCAATCATATTGAAAACACGATCCCTGATCGGTTTCAGTACTATGTGGAGGGATCGAGATGGGGAGGCGATCTTAGTGGAGCCAACAAGTATCCTTTACAACTGGCACCGCATATCATGCCGCGGGTGTTTTACAGCATTCACAAGTATCATTTCTCCGACTCGAATTTTCAGTGGAACCAGGCGGGATTGAATCAATCCTGGGATTTTTCGTTTGGGTTCTTGAAGGATCGTGTGATGGTGGGAGAATGGGGGTACATTTCGTCAGATCGATGGCAAAGCCAGTGGGCCGCATGGTTTGTGGACTACCTGCGCGACCGAGGAGTGACCAATACCTATTTCTGGAGTTGGAATTTTGATTCGGGGGATACTCAGGGTGTGGTGATGGAAAATTGTCAGGATCTCAATTCAGAAAAGATCCGCCTTTTACACCAATTATGGGCCTAGATGAAATCGATTGATTGATGTGGTTGCTAAATAAAAATGGAAATTTTTATTGGATTGAAAAAAAAATGAAAGGGAGACATCATAATCTTTATAGACAAAAAAGGTAAACGGTATGTCGATGTCATCATCATTGTTAAGCGAGGTGAACCAGGAGAACTTGTCCCCTTTTCATCGTCGTCATCTCATATATATACTGGATGATACCGTGGATTGGAAGAGCCATGGTATGAACGATATGGGTGATTATTTGAAGGTATTTCAGACCCTTGATTTTTTGGCCTTCAAGGAAATTCCCTACCATTTGTTACGGATCGTGGAGGTAATGGACATGGAACGATTCGAAAGGGAATTTTCAGACAAGACGTGGGTCTACAAGGAGGCTGTGGAATTTAGGCAATGGATCAAGACCACACCTTCCAACCAGAGATGTGCCAGCGCCGCGGAAAAGAACCGTTTGGAGTGGTTGAAATGGGCGCGATCGCACCGATATCCATGGAACTATTCAACGTGTAGTAACGCCGCCATGGTCGGCAACCTGGAGATGTTACAATGGGCGCGTGAACACAAGTGTCGGTGGACACATGACACCACTATGAAGGCTGCCAAGTACGGCCATTGGGAGCTACTGGAATGGGCTCACCACGCGGGTTGCCCGTCCACCGCCGATGTCTGTACTATCCTCGCGTTTTATGGCGATCTTCCAAGGCTACAATGGGCGCGCGCACAGGGATTTTCGTGGTCCAACGACACCACGACCGCAGCCGTCGATGGCGGTCATCAGATGGTATTGGAGTATCTATATGAGCAGAATTGCCCTCGTGACGAAAGGGCATGTGAGTACGCCGCAACACGCCAAAATTTTGAGATGCTGCGGTGGTTGCATGAACATGGATATCCATGGGACGAAGAAACCTGTCGCGCGGCACTGGACAATCTCGAAATGTTCAAGTGGGTGCTCGAACACGGTTGTCCGTTTGATTACGTCATCCTGATTCACGAGAGAACCCCTCAAGAAGAGACCGCCGTGAACTGGGCGCGAGAAAATGGATATATTCCTTCAGATTTTGAGAATGACGAAGACGAAGACGAAGAGGACGAAGACGAAGACGAAGACGAAAACGAAGACGAAGACGAAGACGAAGACGAAGACGAAGACGAAAACGAAGACGAAGACGAAGACGAAGACGAAGACGAAGACGAAGACGAAGACGAAGACGAGGACGAAGACGAAGAGGAAAGCTGAAAGAAACTGTTGATGTAGTCTTTATCTTCACAAACTAAACGTCGTTATTTCTTATTTTCTTATCGTATCAAATCACAATAGGATGGATGAGAGAGCGGAGAATTTTCTACAAAAAAAGGAGCTGGAAAAGATTCAAAAGAAGGACAAGGATCAACGAAGATTTCACAGCGGCAAAGGCACGCGACGAAAACTTGAGGCCTCCCACCTATCGGTAGGACGCGTCCAACATACAACAAAGAAGAAAACGAGTATCAAGACCAAGTCCAAGACCAAGCCGGCACCTCCTCCCAATAAAACACCACGGGTTCTTCGTCACCACCACCGTAAATGGTCTCACCGACCCCGTCTTGACAAGGATGATTTTTTTACAAAAATCCACGAACAAAATGAGATTTAGAAGAGAAAAAAAAATAATTAAAGAAAGAAAAAACATGAACTATAGCGAAACGGATTTATATGCCATGACCATCAAGGACCTCAAGGCCCTTCCGGTATACAAGACCATTAAAGGCAGAGCGTCCTTGAAAGACAAGGCGCAGATCGTGGAGGCGATTGTCAAGGCGTCCGCAACAACAAATGAGGTTGAGGTTGACGTTGGTGATGTACCACCGCCAACACCGAAAAAGAGAGCCGTGTCCACCATGAGTTTACAACAACGAGTGGACATGATCAACAAGGCCTTGGCGCACGCCCTCCTCGTGGTGCCTTCTGAAGGACGGGTAGTCTGAATAAAGAAACCAAAAGAAATACACCTTTGAAGATTTAAAACGCCGATTTTAAATTTTATATTTTATATTTTTTAATTCTTCTCTTTTCCTTGTCGTAAAAGAAAGGACATGTCCGAATTAAATCTGGTCATTATAAGTCAGAATTTCATGAATGCTGGGAATACTGACCAAAAAAAATTACAACAAATGTTAGCATCTCATAAAAAAGTGGATTATCGAATCTATTTTACTCAGGAAGATATTGGACCAAAACGTAGTGATTCCATACAGAGCACACTCATACCACGTTCCTACCCGACGTTCCTGCGTCATTTTAATGTGACCATTGCGCTTCAGCCACAACCTGGTGCCACATGGAAAGCTCAATGTATCAAAAAAGGGAACATCAGTTTATCCCCCCGTAAAAATCCAGTTCTGAAATGGTTCTTTTCCGTCATGAAAGATTGGTTTCAACTGTCCTGGAAAGGTGCGGCATGGATGGTGGTCGAGTTTAGTTCTCCAAACAACAAAACCCTCCGAGTCTTGTTTTGCTCCATGCATCTACCCGTTCTGAATAATGAACCCGACCTTGGAGCGCTTTACCGAAGAGAATGCTTACATCACGTGCTAAACAATTTGAATATAATTCAACGGGATAATAATTGTCAAGCCGTATTTTACGGAGGAGATCTGAACATCCGAAGCACGGAGGAGTTTAGCACATTATTCAACAGTGGTTCTGATTCATTACCAAACAATTTTTGGCATCAAGAATTACAATCGATGAACAAAGATCCCCCAAGTTTCAAGGCAAAATCTTTAAACTGTAATAGTGATCGACAGTGGATCACACAAAAAAAATCAACTCCTGATCATATTATTTATTATGGTGGTAAAGATCAATCTAAGTACCAACTTGAACATAATTTTTATCCACCTTTATGTTTGGTCGAACCCAGTGATCACAATGGACGTGTGAGCTATTTTACGTTAAAGAAGAAGAAAACATAGTCTGTTGTGTATGAAATTTTTAATGGAGATTAAAAATTAGGGACTAAAGAGTAGATAGGAAGTGTAACAACACCGACACCATGTATTGGACGGAACAAACGATCCGTGGAATTACGATTCCTTCTAGAGCAGTCGAAGGAGGAAGTCTGATTGTTTTGACGGGGAAGAGTGGTTCAGGAAAAACGACTCTTTTGGAGCATTTCTACCACGAGGCCATTCGTCAACATGGGAGGAACAGCGTGCGTTATATGAAACAGGATGTTATCATGCATCCGGACCTGACAGTGAAAGAGACGCTTCAATTTTATCACAACGTTCGCGAGGGGCGTGTTCTTTCATCGGATGAGCTTGATTCTATAATGACCAAGCTGAGAATCGATCATCTGGCCGAGGTGTTGGTGGGGGCCTTGGAGCATCGAGGGATTTCAGGGGGAGAAAAAAAGAGGGTGTACCTGGCCTCCCTACTCCTGGACCGACGATCAACCTTCCTCATTTTGGACGAGCCGTTTTCAGGACTCGACAATGAGAATATCCACCGCCTGTTTGAACTTTTTGAGCAACATAAACAGGCGGTACCGGGAGGTTGTTGTTTCTTGTTGTCTTCTCATCATCTACCCGCCTCGGTGTATACCTATGTGGACGAGCGGTGGGACATTCGTGAACATCGTCTGATCTATGAAAAGCTGGAAAATTCGTTGGAACAGGGCGGCGGTACGTCCCTAGAATTATCTCGCACGAGTCAAGACACCACTCGGTTACGAATGCGGATCCAGGAGATCGGCTGTTTATTAAACCGAGAATGGACGAGTCAGAAGAGAAACCCGAAAGGATTGCTCCTCACGACCCTAGTCCCACTTATTGTCATGCTTCTTCAGAGCCTCCTGATGGGATTTCTATCGGATCATGTACGACGATGGAGATCGACTGGCTCTCTCTTGGATTTTTATATCATGATGTTTAATTATAATATTCTTCTCTTTACGGCCTCGATCCTTCCCCTTCACCGCATTTCAGATCATATGACCAAACAGCTCTGCCTTTCTCATGAAATCAGTCAGGGGCTCTATCACAAGGACTCCTCCTTCTGGTCCTCCCTTCTCCTCGAGTCCGTCCTCCTCTTGTTCCTTTCTGTGGTCATGTCCCTCTTATCGTTTATCCATCTCTGGAATCCATGGTTCCTGATGACACTCGTGATGAACCTCGCGTCAGTCATGCTTTCCATGAATATGATGATGATGATCGCTTCCTTCTTCTTCCGACAAATCAATATCGTCCTCTTGTTTCTGATCGGCTACTCGTCCTTTTCATTCCTGTTCAATATTGGAGTCATGCTTCTATTCAAGAACCGATTCATGATGATCCTCCAGTACCTCAGTATCATTCATCAACAGTCCAATCTTTTCTTGCTGGTCCTCGCTCAGGAGTTCCCGGATCAACGGGCAGTGACGGAAGGCATGCGTTCCTTCCTCAATCTTAGCAACTCGACTTTTTTTTCTGAACCCTGGCAATGGATGACCCTGACAGGTGGCTTCCTCCTCGTTCCACCACTTCTCATGATGCTTCGCACCTGATTCCAACAATTCCAAAAAAAAAAAATAATTAATCGTTGGTAATAGTAGTAGGGGACAGATGACCATTATTAACACGAATTCTCAAGTCAGTATTAAGATCGGTCGCAACTATGTCATCACGTCCGAGACCGACGACACCATTACCGTGAATATCACCGTCAATTACCGTACCTTTAGCTGGACTGGTAACCTCTTGCGATTTAACATTTACATTCAGACCACCGACAGTTCCAATAATGTCATCAACATGGTGGATGTTGTCGAATTGGACACCAAAAATCCTCCCTATAATGCCGTCTTTACCTTTACAGGAGTCGAGATTCCCAAGGCCGATATGGCCAGCGCCAAGATTCAGTTTTACATCAAAACCAGCAATAACCCCAATATTTACCGCTACTTCCGAAGCCTTCTCCTTTTTTAGTCGTATCCTAATTTATTTCCAGTACTAGAAATAAATGTTAGAGCTGAACGCGTATCATTATACTTCTTCTGATGCAGTCAAATGATCGACTAATTCTTTCTGTTGTTCGGGTGTCAGGTCGGATCGAAACCAAGACTTTACACGACCTCCAAGTTTCCGTTTACGGAATAGACTATTTCTTTCTTTACGAACCGCTTCCTGTAAAGGAGTCGGATTCGTCTTGGGAATCCATGTCAGTTCATGGAGCACCTTCTTTACGTCTTCTGCTGTTGGAGGAACGTCCATAGTTTTTTGTGCTTTTTCTTTGGTCATTTTATCGACTAGCTCTTTCTGTTGTTCGGGTGTCAAGTCAGACCGAAACCAAGACTTTATACGACCTCCGATCGGTCTTTTTTTATAAAGATCATTTCTTTGTTTGCGAACGGCTTGCTGTAAAGGAGAAGGATTCCTCTTGGGAATCCACGTCAGATCATGGAGCACTTTCTTCACATCTTCCATCTCTTTTTCTTTCTTCGCTTTTTCTTCCATCTCTTTCCTATATATTTCATGTCGCTGAATCTTTGTTCGCATTCTAGCATTTTTACGATCTTTTTCAACGTTAGCTTTGTTTCTAGCTGCCGTCATATTGCGTTCTGTTTGTCGTTTTGTTTGTCGTTCTTTCCTCGTTTTTTCCTTCTCTTGTGCTGAACCGTTACCGATGATACGAGAAGTGATATAAGCGCTAACTCCTGCTGCTGGAGCTATTATGTTCTTCGTAAACCGATCAGATGATGACTGTTGTTGTTTTGGACGAGGCGTCGTCTTTGTGGTGGGTGGTTTCGGTTTTTTTGAAGCTATCGTCTTTCTGGTTGTGATGGTGGTGGATGTGGATACAGTCGGTGGAAGGGATGGACGTTTAGTCCAGTACTCTTTAGGTTGTCCATAGTTGGGTCCAAGCTCATAAAATCTCGGCAATCCCATTTTTTGTCTAATTTGACTTTTTGTTGTACCAGGAGGAGCTTGGTGAACCAAACTCTCCACGGCCGGTGCTAATACCCGTTGCTTATCTACTGGTAAAAGTTTTTCAGACATTTTTATCAGGTCCTCATAATTACGAACATGGGATCCTAACCTTTTGATACGTTCTACCCTTTCCTCTACGGATAGATCCTTGTTACGAGCAACTTTAGCAACTCTCGATTTGGCTGTTTCAGGATCAACGAGATTTCCATGGGCCATTTCTTTCATTTTTTCCAAATGATCCATCTGGACACCTCTGGTCCTATGAGCATTGATTGCCTTCTGAACAAGTGGTTGTAGTTTTTCTTGAACTTCTGTTATTGGTAAAGGTCCGTGAGGACCTTCACGAACAACACGGACAAAAGCCCTCGTGATCGCGTCCTTTACGGTCGGCATCGACGCCTTTTTGATAGCTGTTCTTAACATTCTTTTTATTTAGGACTGTTGTTTTTTTTTTTCTGAAAAAAAATGAGGTTCTTTCTTCGTTTCGCTTCTTGGTAAAAAAACATGTTGCTTTTTGAAACCAGTCTTGTGCCTTCGTTGGAGGATGATCATGCCCTGTATCTTTTGGCAGGAAAGCGTCGTGATCTCGACCAGGCGTTTTCGAGTCCTGATTTTTTATGGCCGGATTCTTGTCGTCGTCAGATCCACTACCCCTCCCTTCTGAAACGTCCAGAGTATCCCACACTCCGTTGTCGATCAATCCCCGAGTCAGAGTTTCAGTATGCGATTCGCAAAGGTTGCCACGAGGTTCATTATTACCAACAGCTGGTGACGGATCATCGTCTTGGCTTTACTTCCACGGTGGACTGGTTCTTATGGAACCAAACGATTGGGAAATACCAGGCCTTTTTGTGTTACGATCGACTTGAGAAATTTTGTGGTATGAGGAATCTCGACGAATACATGGAGGTATGTGGGCGTTCATTGCTCATGACCTTTCGATCCTCGCGTCTATCTCGTTGGATCCATGATGAGTGTCTCTTTATTTACTCGTCATCTCATGGACCCGAGTGCCGGATGGTGGTGCGTCCTTCCAGGTCGACACGTCGTCAGGATGTACGTCGTCTTCATCGTATTCGGGCGCTGTTGAACGGGGTCGAGTTCCTTCAAGTCGACAAGCATCGTACGAATCTGTATCCCAATCTTAAGGCCGAGTACACTCCTCATCTCGAGAAACAGATGGGCCTTACTTCCGAGATTCAGAAGGAAAAAGAAGAATTGTCGTTCCATCTGAAAGAGGTCTCGGTACTCTGGCAATGTGGCGCCGTTCGTCGATGTCGTTTTCGGCAAGAAAAGGTGGCTTCATGGGATGATCCACGCTTCCTTCCTCTCCTCGCTTCGCTGCTTCCGACTTCGTATACCACACTAATCCATCGCATGTTGGAATGTAGCCGTGGTGATCAGCCGGTTCTTTTCCCTCCTCGTTCTGTCTTGGACGAACACTTTCCCGAGATCCTGAAAGACCAGGGACGTCCCTGGGTCTTTGTGGATTTTGAGACGGATTTTCAGAAATGCATCTACCTCTGTGGATTTACGGTGTTTGACCCTCAGACCGGACATCGAGACTATTCCGCGTTATGGGGAGACGCCATCCACAAGGATTCTGAACGACGACTCATGATTCAGATCCAGGATCGTCTACAGCAACACAAAGAGGCCGGTGGAAGGATTGTGTATTTCTATGCCGAAGACCGGTTCTGGCGAGAACGATGCCAGGTCCAAACGTTTCCTCCATCGTTTCACTCTCTCTTCCAACACCAGTCCATCGATCTTCATAGAGTGTTTCAAACCTGTGGTCTGGTGGTCCGCAATGTTTTTAATTTCAAGCTCAAGGCCATCGCGGCCGGATTGTATCGAGAGGGACTCGTTCCCATTACTCAACCCCTCGGATGTGCCGATGGCGCCGAATCGGTCAAGATGGCCCTTGATTATTTCCAAACGGGAGATCCACAGCTACGAACCATCCTTCAGAATTACAATCAGTTTGATTGTGATATCCTTCTCGAAATTTTATTATGTATCCGTCAACACTACCACTAAACACCGGGTGAGGAAACAAAAAAGGGGAGCAAGGGAGGAGGGTACAACGGATGAACGAGTTCTCTTCGAATCTTTTCCTCTTCCTGTCTCAATAAGGTACAAAACTTTTCGTACTTTTCTCCATATTTCTTGTGATGAGACACATTGGCGGGAACCATTGCAGGTATAGAAAGATTAAGCACGCGTTGGAGGTAGAGGCGATCGAGTGCCAATCGAAAGTACAGTACATGAAGAGTACAATGAGGTCCTTCCCAGTAGTAATGGTCCCCTCGATCCTCCATGACGGAAAAAATATCCACCTTGAAAATCTCCGACCACTCCAAAAGACTCTCGCAAAATACACTCGAATCTGCATGTCGTAGCTCGTGCTTATACAGGTTCATAAGTTCAGAGACGGATCGTGTCATAATCGTCGTGTCTGAAGGTGACAGTTTATGACGAGTCATTTCACTATCATGATGTCGCTGGAAGAAAAAGGAAAGAGACCGATCAAACGGATCTCGAAGCACCGAAACCACCTGGAGTTTCTTTCCATGATGTTCATGGTATTTCTGAAGCTGATGCAGAAAATTCGTTGGAGAGGTATCATAGGATGGAATCTGGAAGGATCCTTTTTGGTTCGCCAAACGGTGAAGATGCCTCGAGGTGTACCCACACCCGCGAAAGGTTTTGACCAATGTCTGTGTCGCCGTTTTGTGAGAAGAAAAAACAAGAATATCCAAGGAATTAAACATAAAGACCGTCCTCTCTATCTTTATTCAATAAAAATCCTTGCATTTTTATTATCCTAGATAAATTAATACTTACTTCATCAACGCTTTGTGATATAGACCGAATGAGGATTTTTTTTTTTTTTTTGAACGGTTGGTGGTGTTGGTCGCGATGTTGACCGTGGCGTTGGCATTGGCATTGGTGTTGGTGTTGGTGTTGGCCGTCCTATTCGCGTTGACCGTGCTGTTGGCCACTGATGGTGAGGTGAAGGTGAAGGTGGAGACGATGTACTCGTTTCCCAGTTGATCGACCATGAAGTAGGAGCGTCTGTCATGTTGAGAACCCTGATCTTCCATTCAGGAGAAAGTATCGGATCCGTACATCCTTTCCATTGGGTGGGGTAGGAAGGATCGGTTCCTAGAACTATAATCTCGTAAGGACTGTTGTGGTAAAAAATGGATTTTTGAGACTCAAAACAGTATAGTCGTCGAAGATTTTGGCTGCAAAGAGAAAGTGTGTAGGCAAACGATCCTACTCCAATCATGAGATGACTGGCCGCCATGAGAAACGCCACATCAAAGGCCAAAGTTTCACTCTGAATGCAGACCAGCTTTGGATATTTTTCCAACAGGATTTGAACGACGGGGTTTGATTGGTCTTTCTCCGTCACCAAAGTAACCTGGCTATAATTTCCTCCTTCGATAATCGATCGGTAATACTCTAGTGGAGGTTGAAGGTAGGAAGGATGAACGACCCCTTGGAAAATGTCCCCGCTACGGATATGAATGACAAGATGGGATTCCGGTAACGAGGGTTGAAAAGGAAGGGAGAAAAAAGGAACCACATATTGTTGTAGAATACGCCGGCGTTCGTTTTCGGTCATGGAGCATTGTTCTCGCCAATAAATTTCTTCTCGGATCGTTTGAGAGCATTCCAATCGTGTCGTCTCCTCGGTACGGACCAGTCGACCAAGACTTGGATGAAACATGGTTTGTTCTATATCGGGCAAACACGAGTTTTGGACATTGCGGAGGTACAAAAAGGTACCCGTCGTCTCCGCATAAAACAGTGCATTGGAAAGTCCGATTAAAAGATTTCCTAAACGACCCTCAAAGGAAAAACAAACAGGAGTCGTTTCAGTCATCTCTCTATCATTGTTCTTATAAAAAAAACTCGAGGTTATTCAAGACGACGGATTTCAATAAGACAATTTATTTGTAAAAGAGGATTCGGATTCAAGGGAGGAAGGTAATCCACAATCTCTGTCTCAAAGGTCCTCCCATCCGGCATACTGATCCGGAATCGGAGATTATCGTTGGGTTTGAACTTTAGTACCTGACTCGCCCCATCAGAATCAATGTTGATAAATTTGGTAATGGCGGGACTGTTGACATCAGATACACTGCATACAAACGTGGCGCTGACCGTGTTGGGATTATTGGAATAAATAATGCTCTTGTTATGACCGGATGACGCCGTTTCATTCGTAATCTCCAGCAGAACATAGGGGTAGGAGCTGGTGAGCGCACCAAACGGCAGGTTCAAGATCTGATTCGGAAGAATGAGCGCATTGACTGACAGGGCATAACAAACCATTTGGTTGGAAGACACCATCGTTCCTCGATAGTCCATGGGTACACACCCATCTCTTTGAAAACGCAGAATCTCAAAATTTAGGGCTTCGGGGAAGGAAGAAAGGTTGATCGCTTGCCATCTCGTGTACAAGGCCGGAGACAAACTCTGAACGAGAATCACCTGCTTTCCTTGATACATAAAGGTGTCCAGGATCGGTGAAACCCCATTGAACGAATTGGCCTCGAGTGGGGACAGATTGGTAAGAATGTGGGATGGAACGTACGGCAAGGAATTCATCGGACTCGTCTGGAGGATGTACGGAGCAGAAGAGGATAGACTGAACTGTGGGGTCAGGAGAAGGGACATGAAATACGAACCCACCAATTGCGTCTTGTCGGTGTTGGTCGTCGTTAAGAACGCCGTTCCCATTGCCGTAATGATCACCGTCGCCAATCCAGGACTCGTCGTGGTGTACCCCTCCGGCACCAAGACATACGACACACCAAACTGATAATTGGCGCCGCCGTACTTTAACTCCCACTTGCTGATGCCACCCGTCGCCGTCGTAAACAAAACCCCCACCCGCGCAATGGTTGACGTCTCTCTCTCCGCTTCCCCCAGCCTCAACACCGATACCTCCGTCTGTGATTGATACACCGATCCCACCTCGGTTAGATTCACCTTGGAAATGGCATTCATTCGTAGGTAATCCCCAGAGGAAAAAGGCACAATCGTTCCAATCTCGACGTTTTCAGAGATCGCAATCGCATACTGATCACTCACCGACCAGGCATCACTAAACGACGAGTTCAAAGACACGGTCGTATTCACCAGCGTTCCCTTGCGTACCTCATTCAACGTCAGATCCCACACATAGATGGGCGTCGTCGAGGATAGAAAATATCCATCGTTCAGTGCCACATACCCCGTAGTGGAAATCGCATATCCCTGAAGCACAATCGAATCACTCGTACTCGTATTCGAAATCGTGTACACTCCCCCGATCGTAAATCCCAAGACGGGAGTATTCACACTAAGAATATGACGGACAGAGTCATAACCCGTCACCGTATAAGTATTGCTGTCTCCTTCCACCGTGAGGGTGACATTGAGAAACATGTCCATGGCCTCGTCAATCGACGTGCTCACATCGCTGCTGCCCACTCCAGTTAACGTATCGATAGTATCCTCCACCTGAAGGGCGCTTGGATTCCCACCAACAATGGTTCCAGAAAAGGAACCGGTGGAGGAATTAAACCAAAAATTGTGTACAGGATAGCCTTCAAGCAAAGGATTTTTCGAATTAAAGACATTGTTCCCGATCGCCGTGTTCACCGGAAGAATGAATTCGGCCGGATTGGGGTAAAGGAATCGGTCTCGATAGGTGGAATCCACCAGGATGTATTTTTTTTCCATCGATCCTCTTTTCTTCGTTCCCGCCATGTTGTTAAAACTAGTCACGAAGAAGAAGAAAAGACTAGGTAACGGATCGTTTTTTCGGGATGATGAAATAGTCTTCTCAAGAGGGCGGATGTGGTAGGAGAAGAAGGAGGATGTCGAAGAGAGAATTCTGGCACCTCCATCTCCCGCACTGCCTGATCGACCATGACGGCTGGCACCACCTCTTTTTCAATCCATACTTCAGGGCTTGGTAAAAAGTATTGTTTTCCACCATGTTCATGACCACTCACGCGAATCTGTGTAAAGGGTACCAATAATTCGACCGAGTCCTCCATCTTGTGCGGTGCCAACAATTCACCGAGCAACTTCTTTTTGATCGTATTATGGGAAGAATCGAGTGGATGAGTCACATAGTAATGTTGTTCAGGTTTTTGGGGTGAAAAACGTGGAATCTGGTATTTACGCAAGGGAGCTGGTCGAAGTCTTGATCCTTGTTTTCGTGGAAGAGAGAGGAGGAGAGGAAGTACGGCTTCTCCAATATATAATTCAGGGTCGATGGGTTGACTCGTATGTTTGAATTTGGACATGGCGGCTTTAGGTTGTCGTTGAATAAGGATCTTTTCTGTTTTTATTTGGGAGGACCGATCCAGTTGTTGAAGGACGTCTTCCATTGTGATTGTGTTTGGATCAAAGTTAAAATTCTGATGCAAAAAGTGTTTCAACACTTGTTCCTTTTTTTTATCTTCTCGACCCATTTTTACCATGACTTTGTTACGTATCCTTACTTGATCCCCCATCACCATTTCTGGATGTTTCTTGTCCATAACAAGTTCATCCAACTCCAAGGAGTCGAGAGCTTGAACGAGTTTCTTTCTTTTCTGTTCATCGAGTTCAGAAGAAGAAGACTTTTTATGAAGCCATTTCATGACTTTCTCTCGATGCTTTTTACTGCTCTCTAGCAATTCATAAATATCCTCGCCTGCTTTTTTTCTATTATTTCTAGATTTTCGTAGTGCTTCCACGGTCTGATAAATCTCCAGTACCCGTATCCAATCATTTTGAGTAATTTCCAATCTTGGCCGCTGTCGTGGAGATCGTACTTTAGCAGGGTTTGGGCTCATCTTTTTTTTTTTTTAGGAGGAAAAAAAAATTGGCTTTTATTAAGGTGCCAGTATAATGAAAGTTATCCCGGATCAGACGGATACAAGTTCTGGAAATTTGTTGCATCTTTGGTTAGTACAGTTTATTACTCTTATTGAAACCTATCCCGGAATGAAACCGACTACGGCCTGTCGTCTCTACTTTATCCTGGGATCGTTATTATGGAATTCCTTGGCGGTGATTGACGGGCAATTTCCTTTTGTGGATGGATTTTCTACGCCCATGTACACCATGACCGGGGCAACGGACCATGAAAAATGGGAGGTCTTTCAGGAAATGCTGGTGCTCTCGTGGAACGCCCTTATTGCCAGCGAACTCCCTCTTCTCTCTCCCGTGACCAGTCCCAACCCTTTCCCACCCCCCCTTCCTTTTCGTGACTCGTTTGTCTTGAACCTTACCAACTATATTCAGGCGCGTTACAAGGACGGTTACCACGAAACTCGTCCTCCCTTCTCCTATCCGAACGAGGGTCATTATGTGGTCATTGGTGGTGAACCGCTTCAGAACATCAATACCGATCTGCCATCACCCACCTCATGGGCACCTCTGTCGGTTCTACAGACTGACCAGACCTACAAGAATCAGAGTTATGTCACTCCCTATTTCGGTCTCACCCAAAACTGGATGACGGAGGTGGAGTACACGGCCTTTCAAACACTGGTCGATAAGTACTTTCCTTCGGATACCCTAGCCGCCGAACAAGAAGCGGAGATGGTCAAGCTTCAATCCAGTCTGACCGATGATCAGAGGATTAAAGCGGAGATCTGGGCGGGCAGCGAACCCGGAAAGGCGGGACCCCCTGGGAAGTGGATGATCATCATCGCAATACTGATCGCTTCCAATCAATGGGCGCTCCGAGAATCTGTGGCCATTGTCGGAGGCATCTCCTTTTGTCTCTTTCATGCCGGTGTCGCGGCGTGGACCGTCAAGGGTGCCTACCTCCAACCACGTCCGATCCAGGCCATTCGTCGTGATTACTATGGTCAGCCCATCGTTCATCCCCTCACAGGACAAGTGGCCGACGGAGGGGCGTGGCTGCCCTGGCAAGAGTCGTCGCTGTACACCCCCGGATTTCCTGATTTCATCTCGGGACATTCCACGTTTAGCATGGCCTGTGCCGTCTTTTTACAGATGATTCTTCGCAGCGATATCATTCCCATCCAGGGCTGTCTCATCGAACCTTCCTACATGCAGCTTACCAGCAGCGTCTTTGATCTAAACACCCAGCCCTTCCTTTTTGGCTCCATCACCCTTCCTACCGGCTGCAGTAAAGTCAATCCTGCCTACCCCACCACGCAGGTAGAAGAATCTTGGTCGACCTGGTCCTCCCTCGCCCGTGAGGTCGGTATTTCTAGGGTGTACGGCGGTATTCACTGGAACAATAGCAACCTCGGAGGATTTGCCGTCGGTCAGTACATCGGACAGTTCATCCTCCAGTATATCCATTGGGACAGTCTCGGTCTCCAGTTTTAGTGAATTTCATTCATTTCTTGAAAAAAAAAACATTGAAATCATGAATGAAAAGAAAAAAAAATCAAAACAAGAAAGAATGCCGCATTCCGTTTTAGGAACACACACTCCCCATGCTCCTTTACCGAGGCGCCACCATGTCATGACCAAAACGGTCGTTCATCCTCCTCCTCCGAAGCATACTCAGAATCAGAACGATTGGAATATATGGATGTGGGAACCCTATCACACTATGTCGACCGATGACCATCCTTCGACCTCGAATAACGTAGTGTATACCACGCTCCAGGCAGCGTATCCGATGTATCCTCTTTCCAACAACCCCTAACAACGTACGTACAATGTTTGTTTTTTTTTTTATAGGTATGTCAACACAAGAACATGAAATCTACCAAACCTGCCTCAAGGGGTGCATGACCGAGGAGGAGCGACAGCGTGTGAATTATGAATGGGCGGTGATGAAGGATACGGGAATGATGACCACTCTTCGAAAAGTGAAGGACTTCCGAACCTGTCTCGTGGGGCCTTTTTTTCTTCGAGGTTCCGCCGGGGGATCACTGATTCTTCATCTCCTGGGGTTTACACCTCTTCATCCTCTGAAACATGGATTCAGTTTTGAACGATTCCTTCATCATGCGCGGGATAGAATGGGTGATATTGATGTGGATGTTTCTCCTCGATATCGGGAACAAATCTTTGCTCATCTCCGCGACTTGTTTCCTGGTCAAGTGGGACGCCTCTCCAACCGAGAAAAATCCGCCCTTCAACAATATCGAACCCATCATCATCTGCCTAGAAACCACGTCTTCACGTCCGACCAAATCAAGACCGCCCTCACCCACTATGAGGGAAAATTTCGTTTTTTTTCTCGTCATGTCGGAGGTATCTGTTGGACAGAAAAAAAACAATCCACCACGGTGGAATCAAGACCGACCGAGCCTTTACCCAGACTTGCCATGGACAAGCATGATGTACACCGTGAAAAGAAATTCAAGATCGACCTTCTGAACAATCATGCATTGGCCTTCCTGGAGAGTATCGGTGGTCATGCCATGGATGCTAGCACTGTGAATCAAGACGACGAGGCGACCTGGACGCTGCTTCAGAAAGGAGATACATTGGGCATCTTGTACGCGGAATCACCTTTAATGCGACAATGTCTCACGACCATTCAACCGAGATCTCTTGCCGAATTGGCATTGTGTTTTTCCCTTATTCGTCCAATGAATCGTCGAACGAGACATCGTCTCGAAAAGGATCCATCCTTTGCCGATCGTGTAAAAACCATGCAAGATCCGTATTTTGATGATGATTGGATCGAGTGGCTGGCAGAACAAAAGAAGGTGACACGTAGCGAAGCGGATGTCTTGAGACGTCGAATCGCCAACGATCCGGAGGATCCAAGGATCAAAGGCTATGGATTCTGTCGGTCCCATGCGTTCCACTATGCGCTCTTAATTTATCAGATGGCCTGGAAGAAGACGCATGAGCCTCTCCTTTTTTTCAAGGCCTTGTTGGAAGAAACTATGACGTCGTCTTCTCGTCGCATGTACCGGCCATGGGTCTACACCATCGATGCTATGAATCACTCCATCCGACTCCTTGATGCGCCACCGCGCCGTGGCCATCCACGAGGCCGTCGTATCCTATGGAATATTCATTCGTCAACAACACTGATTCCCAAAGGAGGCATCCAATCGAGATTTCGTCGACAGACGTCCGACGAACAAATCCGAGATTCAGGAGTCTTCACCTATCGTTCCAACGAAGACCTTCTTCGATTGGATGGATGGGTAGCCTGCTCTACCAAGGTGGGTTGCCACCTTTTTATGACGTATTTTAGTGCTTCTTCCCGGTCCTTTCAACATCGTGTGGCTATGATGATGATTGGAGGAGAAGAGGGTGTCTAGAGTTGGGAACGAGGATCCGAGTATAAAAGGGTTTTCCTTGAGTATCTAGAAAACCAAATTCCAGAAACTGATAAAAAAATCGAAAGTAAGCAATACCTGTGGGTAGGGAGGGATGAGCCACACGGGATCCCGTTCCGGATAGGATGAATTGGGTCTCCAGTCCATAGTTTTGATGACTGAGGATATGATCATGACCCGCGAGGTAAACATCGACCCGATGTTGTTGTAGAAGGGGGAGCAGTGTCCGGATCAACTCGAGGTTATTGCCATGCGGACCTGGTGAAAAGATGGGATAATGTCCAATCACCATCTTCCAGGTGGCCTTGCTGTTTTGAAGCCCGTGCTCAAGCCACTGAAGCTGCTTGTCCGGGTGGAAGTGAGAGGCCATTTGGTACCATTGATGGAGATTCTCGTGATTCATGGCCAGGGTGTTCACTCTGGATTCCCTTTCAGAAAGTTCAAAGGTGTCCAGAAAAAAAAGATGGACTGAATTCTGGTCGTTGGAAAATACCTTGTCGTAATAGCGTGCGGGCATGGTCCAGGTGTTGGACACGGCGGTATAATCGATCTGCGCCTGTGGATTAAGCAGGTAATCATGATTTCCGAGCACCGCCAGCCAAGGGCAAACAGGTCGAAATGCCTCTTCATAGGTGGTTTTCCACTGCGGATCAGAGACCGACTCGACTCCATGGTCGTAAAAATTATCTCCGAGGGCTAGAACCGCATCCACCTTGAATTCATAGGATTGTATGGAACGCGCATTCGATTCCTGGAGAGACGTCGTCTCCCCCCAATCACCAAGGGCCAGAAAAGAAATCATTGGTTTATTTCATCATGTCAAACCTTCAAGTTCCTTTTCAAGACTATGTTTTGGTAAAAATTCATTGCCTTAAAAAAAAAAATTATCTCAACTTTTTTTTTTTCAAACCAAGATATATATTCAAAAAGAATTTAAATTTGAATTTCTTCAGTTTGTAAATGATTATCATTAGTCATTGTTGAATTTTTCTTATAAGTCTTGGTGATCAATGAAACCAATAATAAAAATAGAACAAGGCCAATAATACCAAGCACAACATAAATCACTATCAATCCACGCTCGGCCACGTGATGATATTCTGAATTTAATTGAGCGTTATCTAACTCGATAACACTTGGTTTATTGTTCTTTGTTTCTGACGAGGGTACCAAACTGCTTGTGGGCTGCTTGCTGGTAAGGACAGGAATTGAACTGGTGGTCGGATAACCCGTGAACATTGGCCTCGAGGAGAAGGGAACCGAACTGGTAGTTGGATAACCCGTAGTAATTAATGGACTCGATGTGGTGGTCCCCATCATGGTTGGACTCGATGTGGTGGTTCCCATCATGGCTGGACTCGATGTGGTGGTCCCCATCATGGCTGGACTCGATGTGGTGGTCCCCATCATGGCTGGACTCGATGTGGTGGTCCTCATCATGGCTGGACTCGATGTGGTGGTTCCCATCATGGCTGGACTCGATGTGGTAGTTCCCATCATGCCTGGACTCGATGTGGTGGTCCCCATGGCTGGACTCGATGTGGTAGAAGTCGAAGATTGGGGAGACGTGGTGGATAGATAATTGGTAATGGTTTGAAGGGCCGTGACATTGAGATTGGTGAGAGCGGAGGGTAATGTGGATACAAGTTTAGAGGAGGGACCAAAAAGGCCTCTCAGAATCGAAAGGATCGTATTGTTGACATTGGAGGAAAGGGGAATCGACATGGTGTAAAGATTACGACCGGGAGACAGTTGAGTAATCGTGGTGGATAGTGTGGATAGGCCGCTAAAGGCCGAAGAGGAATAAGTTCCACACTGAAGAGCCATACAGTGCTTCGGACCACAGGTGGAACAACTCGTTTCCTTCACCTTGTAGTAACCCGTGGGACAAGAAAGTGTAGGGCAGGGTGTGGTTTCCACCGCCGAACACGCGCCCACCACACCTGGCTTTTGACATTTTGTACCTGAATTCATCGTGAATCCATTCGTCTGGTATTTACAATCCGAATAACATCGGTTTCCAATAAGTTTTTTTCCAGAAGGACAAGTTGTCTGTCCCGGTAGTAGACGCTGTGAAGGACGATTGATAGTTTGAGAAGGAGTTGAACATAAAGAATTGTAGTGGTGACCTTGTGCATCCACCCAGTGAAGATCTTGAGGACTACTCGCGGCGAAGTAGAAAACCACTGTAGATGACATTTTGTTTTTATTTCAATAAAAAAATTTATTTAAAAAAAATTTTAAAAAACAGACTTGGTTTCCCAAAAAATATATATATTTATAGTACAATAAAAATTCGATGGGGGCCAATCAATCCACCTCCAATAATGTGTCTTCTGCGATTTCAAATGCTTATACCAGTGTTTGTTCCTCTACGATCAATGCGTCCGTAAACACTGCGGCCAATAATGCCAGCATTATCGTCGCGAATGGGACTGGAGATGTCAACATCAGTAATGTGGATAGTACTCAAACTTTGACGTTAAATACCAACGTTTTTTTTAGTAATCTGACGTCGTCTTCGATTCTTCAATCGGTCATGCAGAATCTTACACAGAGCGCATCGAGTGCTCTGAGTGGCGTCAATATCGGATCGAATCAATCCAGTGCCAACAATAATCTGGCCATGGTTGTCAACCAGTCGATCAACGCCTCACAGTCGATTATGAACAGCTGTTCCTCGAGTGCGAATAATAACTTTAATATCACCGTAAGCAATCAAAAGGGAAATGTGACAATCAACGGTGTGAAAAACAATCAAACGATTACGAGTGCTGCCAGTTGTGTCGCCAATTCTACCAATACCTTCACGTCCTCGCAGTCCTCCAGTCAGACCGGTAGTCAGACTGCTTCTGCCACCATGACCGGGATTTCGGGAATGGGAATTTTCTTGGTCATTCTCGCGATTCTCGCCCTTTTTCTAGGGGTGCCTTTTATTTTCCAAAAAATCCTCAAAAACTTCTTTCCCATGCCTCTCCTTTTCGAAAAGTTTTCCAACTTTCTTCCCTTATGTATCAGTCTCGGTATCCTATTTGTTGCCGTTTTTATACAGTCTAGTGTCCTGGTGAGTATTCAAAAGGATATCAAGACGGTTCAAGACGATATCCTTGCCAAAGCATGTTCAACGGTCATGGAGACGGTGAGTCTCAGTCCTAGCATGATTGTCAAAGATAACCTTTACTATAATTATACATGTGGTATCAAGGGCGTGGCCGCGAATCTTTGTGGAACGGGGAGCACCAACACCGGGATTCCTGCTACCTATGCATCCCTCACTCAGGGATCGAATAATTGTCATTACACACTGTATACCCCCCCAGAGGCGAGGGGAACCACGCTGACCAATACGGACATTATCCGACAAATCTATGAAAACGATCCCAAAGCCGTGGCACTGGATATTTTGTACAACAGCGCGGGCAATATGGAATACTATTTCTATAGTGACGTCAGTTCACAGTGTCTCACCATCCTTAACACGTTGGTTCCTTCGAAACTTCCACCCATCTTTTGTACCATGCAAAACCCATTGGATACTGCTCCACCCGATCCCTCCATGGGGTCCATCAACGACCTGGTGTTTTGTGTCAACGGTTTTCTGTATATCAAGACCACGACGGGATGGACCGCGGTGAATACGGTGAGCTGTTGGCCGGTGGGAAGCAAAGACGTTCCGACCATGGCCTCTCAAATCATTATCAACCTGATCCCTCCTTCCCAGGTCAAGAATATATGTGGACTCACGATGCCCCCTAAATCAGCGCCTCTGCCCTACTTTTATCTCTGTACCAACCTCGATATGAGTGGATCCGGACAGTACAATGACACCTACACCTTTTATATTCAACGTACCGCACCTTCCACCGACAAGTCCGCCTCCTCCTGTACCTACTTTTCTGAACAATTGACCAACGTCAGTATTGATGTGACCAGTCTCAATCAAAAAGGCATCGTGGCTTTTCAGGCAAATCCACTTTTTACTCAGGGTCCACGGAATCTCACCATCTACCAGAAAAGCTACACCACTCAACTTCGAACTTCCAAACCCTGTGCCAATCAAGCCGCGATTGATAAAGACAATGAAAATCTAATCTCTCTTCAAATTCAAAAGACAAAATGGACGCAGGGTGTGATCGTTACCTATCTTTTCTCCTTGGTATTTTTCATCATCGGCGGTATTTTGTTGTATACCATGTGGAAGAAAAACAATGATGCTGCTGCTGCGAATGAACCTTCCGGAATTACTGTACATGCAGAGGTTGAAAAATTACCAAGAAATTAAAAAACAAATATGTGGATTTAGGAAGAAGGAAACATGCGGACCACGACCAACACAAGACCCAAAAGAAGGAGTAGTCCCACTATTCCCCGAACCCAATAGGTCCACGTGTTTGTGGACGTTGTCGTGTTGGTGTTGGTGTTGGTGTTGGTGTCCGAGGGATGGAGACTGCGCGTGTCTAGGTCACGAAGGGGAGAGGATGTTGATTTGGGGTTGATAATCGTATTGGTGTTCGAGTTGGGTGGAGAACTGGTGGGAGCGGTGGTCGGACTTTGGGCGATCGCGCCCACTCCACCTCCACAGTTTTGACTAAAGGTATTCCCTGTAATGTTGACGTTCTGAACATTAATGGCCGAGATGATTTGAGCACACACATTGGGACAATTGACCGTGGTCGAGGCCGAGATGAGGTTGACTGGAACGAGAATATTGTTCTGGAATTGACATGGGGTGTACCAGCACACATCATTACCAAAGGAAGTGACCGAAGCTTGATTGCTGCTGCTGGCGAGCATCGTGGTGACCGCCTTGTAATTCGTATCGTTGTTCCGCAGGTAACACTGGCAGTCAAGAGAAGACGGATTGTTAGTACAATACGATGAAAAATTGGACTGAATCACGGAGGACGAGGTGGAGGGTGAAGTACCTATACTTTGTCCCAAAATCCCTTGAAGAAACTGGTTACAATTGATGTTGTTTCCCGGCGCATTGTTATTAAAGGATGGATTTGCGCTGATGAGTCGAGAACAGACCGGATTTTTCGTATTGTTGTAATTGGTAATTACGGGACAATTGGTGTCGCTCTGAAAACAAAAAAGACTGCGCAAGTAATCAAAATTAGATTGATTCTGGGTGACATAGGCCGTAGGAAGATTCGGAGATAGTTGGATCCCTAAAAACATATCGTACACAAGATTTAGACCGACTGCATAGGCAATCATGTCTTGAACATTATACGTCACCGTCCAAATGGTAGTCTTACCGGTCACGAGGGAAACAGAGACGGGGATGATTTTTTTAGGAATCGTTTGATTCGAGGTGTCCATGATCGTAAACGAAATCGTGGAAGACGCGATGGTCAAGGTCTGGGTGTTATAGGTATAAAAGGAGATGGTAGAAGAAGACATAATGATCAAGGTTTTTTTATATTTTATTATGGGTAAAAATAAAATATGGGGAATAAGAGTTCGAAACCCTCGAAACCAGCGTTAATAAACCGTCCTTCGGACCCATCTATACCTTCCTTAGGGGATATACCATCCCGTTCTGCGAATCCTACTGGATTCAATGGTGATATTCCATCGACTGTTTATTTCTATTTTTTTTCTCCGAGCGCCGTGAATGATTATTGGCAGAATCGGAATCTTACCACCTGGTATTGGAACGCGAGTGGACAAAATTCCGTCGCGATTAGAGCGTGTAATACTTCGAATACCGACGGAGCATGTCGAAATGCAATGGCTGGTCATGGTCTTTGTGGTGGTTTACAAGACTGTTCCAATAATTTGGGCAAGTACTGGGACCGTCCCTACTATCAAACGGATAAAAACTCCTGTGGGGTAAATTGTACCTGGACTGACTGTGGAGAAGATGTTATAATTAAGTGTGCGACGTTTCAAAAAACCGACCTCGATCCCGTGAGCTCTCTTATCACGTCTGTTAAACAACCCATTCCCAATCTCAATATTTTTAGAGTTACGTTAGATCTACGTTATATCACTTCGGCAACTCAGTACGATTCGATCCAAAATCTATTTATCAACTCTTCCCTGGTGAACAGTATGAGTGTGGGACTATTCAAACCTTCTAGTATAGAAAAATTTGTCAAGGTTTATAATACAGCGGCCTTACAAATCGTAAAAAATTACATTGGTTATTATCTCACTTCACCACCTTCCAACCTCCTTCTTTCCAACAACTACTTGCCCGTTTACTTTATTGTGAACACCAATACCGATCTATGTCCGTACGCGGTCAATCAAACCTATTGTAAGGGCACTTTCCCTAGTTCCAATACCTCGACTTCCAGCATGAATAATGATTTCGGCCTTTCTTCGAATGACCGTCCCATCTATCAATGGATCAGCAATATCGAAACTAGCTGTTCTTATGGTGGCTTTGGTCTCCGATGGAGTACCTTCAATCCTACGTATTTATCGATAGGTGGAGTCTCACCGGTCAATGGCTATTTTTATATTGTGTCTCCACAGGTTCAGTATCTCGCTGATTTTTGGTTTAATCACAGCAACCGATTTGGATTTGGCTCTGAAGGGCAAGGAGGATATTATCCAGAAAATACAAAAATTGATCAAAGTTCTGGTAAACGAGCTCAACCCCTTAGCTACAGCCAGGCTTGTGTTTTTATGACCTTTTATGATATCTCCCAGTTTCAGAACAATCCCGCTCGAGTCAAGGCCTTCAAGGATTTCTTTCTTACCCAGCAAGCTTCTTGTGGTCTCGGTTCCGGCTCCGGTCTCTCCAATCCCATTACCAATAACATTGGTGATCCCGCCTACCTCAATTGGAACAAACACATCTATTACAACTATGTCCTTCCCGCTGTTTGTTATGGCATTGATAATGTCACCACTGACTGTCCTTACATTACCAATTACGGTGATGGATCCTCCACCCGGAAACAAGGCACCACCTGCTCCTACCTTGTCTCTAGTGCCATTCCTGATTGTACAACCTATTTGGTTCAGAACCTGGCGCAACAACAACCCTTTACCAATCCGACTCGGACCGCCTCACAAATCACTACAAAACTAAATCCCGTCTGTAACAATAATCCTTCCTTATTGGAATGTCAGTGTTATAATCGTAGCAACAGTACTGCCTATACTCAGATGACGAATGCCATCACGTCCTCGTTCCCTAATTTTCAAGGACAGGCGTCCTGCTGGTACACACCTTGTCAGGGGGTAGATACCAATATCCTTGTACCATCAGACATGGCGGATGCCAAGTCCACAACCTGTGCTACCAGTTGTAGCACCATTCTTCAGGTAGCCAATCGACCAGCCAATACCGCCACGTTTTCACAAAACAATCTAGTTCAGACATGTATTCAAACCACCACTCCACCACCACAAACCACCACTCCACCACCACAAACCACCACTCCACCACCAAAATCTCCTTCTCCGTCTCCTTCTCCTTCTCCGTCTCCTTCTCCGTCTCCTTCTACTTCTACTTCTTCTTCTACTTCTCCTTCTCCTCGATCCTCTTTTTCGTTTACCAGCACGTCCTTGTCTCCCTCTGTTCTTTCGTCTCCCAAATTTTCACCTCTACTTAACACCAACACCAACAACACTACTACTACTACTACCTCCTCCATCGTCTGGTCGGTGGCAATTATTATTATTATTTTACTCACGCTTTACTTTACCTATCAACGATTGAACAAGATAAAAATTGACTTGCCCCCTCCTAAAAAAAGGTGATTTAGATAGAAATAAATCATGTCCGTATGGAATTTCGTGTGGAAGCTCTTTGACTGGGTCAAAAATCAATGGGTAGTCATTATGGTTCAACGAGGACAGTATGACAAGGATCTGATTCCTCTCTTCACGGAAGCCCTTCATTCTCATCAGACCCAGCGAGCGCGATTGTTCTTGAAACGATGTGCCCAAGTTCATCCAGACCTGTTTCCCCATCTCCTTCGAGAAGTCCTCCTTAGTAAAAAGGACATGCTCCATCTTTCTGATCTGATCCTCTTTATGAAACAAATTTCCTTTCCTCGTCGTTCTCCACTCTTTCCCACTGTATGGAGTCTTCTTCCATCCAAGTTGTTAGAGGCCATCTGGAAAGAAGTCAAGCCAACGCTTTCCTCCTCGGCGGATTATCCATGGATCTTCAAGGCGTGTGTGCGTGCGGGGGTAGAACACGCCGAGTGGGCGAGAAAGACACTGGGGGCTCACGTTATGGAGCCTTTCCTGGAAGAGACGATGGAAGAACATGTCAAAAAACGCGCCCTTCCTCAGCTAGAATGGATCCACAAGCATTTTCCTTCACAAACTCAAGGCCATCCCCTTCTCCTTCATCTTCTGGGAAAACCCACCACGTTTGCCCACTGCTACTCTCAGATCCCACTTCTTTTATACTTGAACGATTTTGATTCCCTTTCCCAAGTCCTGATTCCTCCCCGTCAGGAAGAATTCCATACCGTCCTCCTCCGTCTCTTTCTTCCCCCCCCCCGTACCGACCCCCGTATTCTTGATGCTCTTCTTGACTACGGCAACGACCAGGACCGAAAAGTCCTACTCCCCCTTTTTCTACACCATGACTCTTGGCGAGAGAAATGGTTGTCCGATCCCAACCACGCGATAACTACAACATGGGTCCGTCCCTCGGGATCGTGGTCCATGGACTGGATCTCGGATCATATCGACGACTATTCCCTCCCTGAGTTGGAATCCTTATGGCATCAGTTCAGGTTACATCCTTCCTCCACTCCAGCCTTTTACCGACTTTTGGACTGTTTGAGTCAGAAAATCGATCCCTCTCTGGTCGTGGAATTCTTCGACCTGTCCTTTCTCTCCAATGAAAAACAACACCATCTTCTCACCCTTCTTCAACCGCGATTTCCTCCCGACATGAACCCCTGGTCGTGGTTTCTTCATCACTGTCCTACAGAACGTGAAGAAGAAGCTCACGATTGGGAAGGACGTAGAAAAATCTTGGGAGACCTGGACCCCACCTTTTTCTTCCAGTACTTTCCTCGATTCGGTCGACCTTTCTTGTACTTTTTTCTTTCTCAACCCTCTTTACCACCCACTGTGATTTCCGCCGCGATTGATATCTACTACCATCATGAATTCGAGCACGGGCTTTTTCCCACCGAGGATCCAATCCTACGAGATTACAAGAACCAAATCAGCCCGGAAACCATGCGGTGGCTCCTTCATCTCCAACTACAGTCGGATAATTATACGTTTCTCGAAGACCTTTCCATCTTTTCTTTCGACGTCCTTCATGATGCCCTGGACACGATGGACAGGAACGTGTTTTCCAGAAGACAGTACCGACGATTTCATCCTTCTCCTTCTTCCGAGGTTCCCTATCCAAGCATCCTCGATTTATCGTGTCCGTTACGATCCATTTCCACCACCCCCTTCTCCACCTTCCTCACCTTTTTCGATCGTTTTTGCGCCACCTCCTGGATCCAGTGTCTTCAGTGGCGGTTGAATCATCATCAGGATCGTGAGCCCTTGCTCCTTATCTTACTGGAGTCGCGTCTTTCATCACAAGACAAGACCCGATTTCAGACCGTTCTTGATTGGTTTTTGAAGTATGAGACCGATCCGATACCTTATCCGTTCTTACAGATTTTTAGCACCCAACTTGAGCTTGATCAGATCGAGGATTTTAAAAGGCTCGTTCAAGGCCCCACGTGTCGTCACCAAGATCTGGTTCCCTTGTGTACCTGGTGTTGTGAAAACGACAAGGGTTTATTTGCCGAGGTGGTTTACAAGGAAATTCACCGTCATTCCCTTTTGTTCTTGGACAAACCTGCCCTAGATCGACTGTTTTTTACTTGTTGTGCCAAAGAACAAGTAGAAAGCGCGCTCTTCTTACGCTCTCTCTTTCCCGAACGGTACCATTTTCGACTCCACAAGTTGACCCTGTCGCACTGTCAACGCCTCGTTCCACTTTACCCTCAAGGCCAGTTTTTCATGCCCGTTGAAAACCAGAAAGACCAGTGCATTATCTGTCAAGACCAGCTTCAGGGTGTCGTGACCGCGCCTTGTCACCACCCCTTTTGTCGGGGTTGTATCCAGCAGTGGCTACACACCACGGATCGATGTCCCAGTTGTAATCAATATGTGACTCATCTCTTGTCGATTCACTTTGGACGCCGGAGAAGAAAACATAAGAAGGAATAAATCGTCTATATTTTTTTTTTGAACAAAAAAAAAAACATGAATTTCACAATGATAAATAACCTAGGAGGATTTCTCGAGACGGAAACACACAATACATGACCTTGGGATTCACACGTAACACCGTCATATCAATCGTTAGTTCGCCTGTGTCTCCGGACCGAATCCGTGGATGAGACGCGAGCCATGCTAAAATACAGGGATGGTGGGGTGCGATGGTGGTTTCTTTCCAAACAAGAGGTTGGGTCAGGTTTCGAGAAAGGAATTCCATCATCTTGTACTGTTCTATTCTGGGATCCTCCGAGGCAATCTTGACCAGGATCCGATCGCGGTCTCGAAAGTAGAGGCCACTTCGGTTAGGCTTGGAGGAAAGAAAGGTAAGCCAGTGTACATACCACCACACCGATGGGATGCCCGCCGATTCCACCAACAAATGAAATAAGAAATCCTCGATTCCAAAAGGCAACGAACAACAGTAAAACCCAGGGATGAAATTTTGTTCCTTTAACCAACCGACAATCGCTTGTTCCTGGTTCGTGTCCGATGGAGTCGTTTCAGGTATCAGACGAGACAACGACCAGTCTACCAAGGCGTCCAAATCTCGATCAAACAATGAAAAATGAGTGGCCGAGGGGATGAGGGAAAACGTGGTTAGTGGTTGACGAGGACCTTTTTCCTGAGAGTGAACCATATCATCAATCGCTTGGTGGATCGGAAGTCGCTCGTCCCGTCCCGCCAGGAGCGTGTGGACCGGGCAAGACACCTCTTCAAACTTGATTCCCGGATACCATGCGACGCCGCGTGTATTGAAATGACTCGCGAGTAATAGGACCGAAGTGATGTTGTCTTTACCGCGTTGAGCTTCCAAAAGAGCCATGGTTCCTCCGAACGAATGTCCCATGAGAATAGTTCCTGCCTCGATGGACTTGGACGAAAAACATAAATCCTTCCGGGTCTCAATCTCCATGCCAGTCCTGTGACGCAGAATCTCTAGAAACGGGGCGTACACCGACGGAGGCGTCCATGACCCCGGATAAAACAAAATCTTGGGTGTGGTCATGGTCATGACCATCCACGCCAAGGACGAATATCCTTTCATGCTTCTTTCTTTTTCTTTCCTTTTTCTCAAGTCTTAGGCTGTATGGGAACAAAATATTTTTTGTAGTATGAGAATAAAAAATCCAATAATGGGTAATTCACCACCAACCCCAGGTTTGATGAATCTTCCTTCCAACCCCAATATTATAAACCCCAATTCATCAAAGACATTTTGGAATAAACTACTAAACAAAAAACAAAAAGGTCTACTCAACAACAATGATCATAATCCAACTGGTTATCTAGGAGGTATTCCATCCATTGTTCGTTTCTACTTTTTTTCTCCGGGTGCCAATCAAAGTTACTGGATGAATCGGAATCTCACCACTTGGTATCATCATGAGGACGGTCAACTTTTAGCTGTGGCACCCACCGATTGTAATACGGACAGTATGGACGGAGCTTGTCGTCAAAGTATGGCGGGAAGAGGTCTATGCGGTGGTTTTCAAGATTGTTCCAATAGTTTCGATACCCAACAATGGGATCGTCTTTATTTTCAAATCGGTAAAAGCTCTTGTGGGACAAGTTGTACCTGGACTGACTGTGGAGAAGATGTCGTCATTCAGTGTGCGACCTTTGATCCAACCATCCTCGATCCAGTTCAAACTCTCCTCAAGTCTGTACGACAACCCATTCCCAATCTCAATATTTTCCAGGTGACATTGGATCTAACCTATTTGACCACGTCCACTCAGTATGATTCCATTCAAAATTTATTCATCAACTCTTCCCTAGTAAACAGTATGGATGTGGGACTCTACAAACCACCAAGTGTATCCAAATATATAAAGGTTTATAACACCGCCGCGTTACAAATGGTGAAAAATTACATTGGTTATTATCTGACTTCACCGCCTTCCAATCTCCTTCTTTCGATCAACTACCTTCCCGTTTACTTTATAGTCGACTCTGATACTTCGATATGTCCCTACGCGGTCAATCAAACTTATGGTATGGGCACCTTCCCTAGTTCCAATACCTCGACTTCCAGTATGAATAATGATTTCAATCTTTCTTCCAATGACCGTCCCATTTATCAATGGATTACCAACATTATACAAAAGAGTGGCTTTAGCCTTCAATGGACAACGTTCAATCCTACCAGTCTCACCCTAGTTGGAGTGGCACCGGTGAATGGCTATTTTTATATTGTGTCTCCACAGGTTCAATATCTTGCTGATTTTTGGTTTAATCACAGCAACCGATTTGGATTTGGCGCGGGGAACCAAGGAGGATACTTTCCAGAAAATACCAAATTAGACCATACCACAGGGTTACGAGCTCAACCCGTCACCTACAGTCAGTCCTGTGTTTTTATGACCTTTTATGATATCTCTCAGTTTCAGAACAATCCCGCTCGAGTCAAGGCCTTCAAGGATTTCTTTCTTACCCAGCAAGCTTCTTGTGGTCTCGGTTCCGGCTCCGGTCTCTCCAATCCCATTACCAATAACATTGGTGATCCCGCCTACCTCAATTGGAACAAACACATCTATTACAACTATGTCCTTCCCGCTGTTTGTTATGGCATTGATAATGTCACCACTGACTGTCCCTACATTACCAATTACGGTGATGGATCCTCCACTCGAAAACAAGGCACCACCTGCTCCTACCTTGTCTCTAGTGCCATTCCTGATTGTACTACCTATTTGGTCCAGAACCTGGCGCAACAACAACCCTTTGCGAATTTGACTCGGACCGCCTCACAAATCACTACGAAACTAAATCCCGTCTGTAACAATAATCCTTCCTTATTGGAATGTCAGTGTTATAATCGTAGCAACAGTACTGCCTATACTCAGATGACAAATGCCATCACGTCCTCGTTCCCTAATTTTCAAGGACAGGCGTCCTGCTGGTACACGCCTTGTCAGGGAGTCGATCCTAATATCCTTGTCCCTTCGGACATGGCGGATGCCAAGTCCACAACCTGTTCTACCAGTTGTAGCACCATTCTTCAGGTAGCCAATCGACCGTCCAATACCGCCACATTTTCACAAAACAATCTAGTTCAAACATGTATTCAAACCACCACTCCACCACCAAAATCTCCTTCTCCATCTTCTCAATCTACTCCTTCTCCTCGATCCTCTTTTTCGTTTACCAGCACGTCCTTGTCTCCGTCTGTTCTTTCGTCTCCTAAATTTTCACCTCTACTTAACACCAACGGTATCAACAATACCAACAACAACAACAACACTACCTCTTCCATTATCTGGTCGGTGGTAATTATTCTTATGATTTTACTTACCCTTTACGTTACCTATCAACGATGGAAGTGAGAGATGAAGAAGGTAAACACAGTCGGTATCCTTGTGGAAGCTCTGAAAATAAATCATAAAATTTTTTGTGTATAAACTAAGGAATGAAAAAACAATCATCTATTCAAGTTTGTGTGGAGAATGATTCTTGTCGTGAGGAGGAGGATCTGAGCACCGTGTTAGGTCAATGCTTCCCTCAGTCGGCGTATACCTCCACTTCTTTATCACCGAGGGGTGGGTCCGGTGGAGGGATGATTTTCCATGACCACACTCACTCTTTCATCCTGAAAAAAATTCAAGGGGAGGAGGCTTTTCGACGCGAACGGCGCAATGCCGAAAGGTGGCAAGAAATCAGAGGCAATCACACGTTTCTTCCCGCAGTACTTGGAATCTTTCCTTCTGTTCAGGCCATTTTTTATCAGAACCATTTTGAGAGGGGTCGAGTCGTGGATCCGGAACGAGATCGAGACCATCTAAAGACTCATGTACTTCATAATCTTCACATGCTTCATAAGGCAGGAATCGTCCATGGAGATGTAAAACCGACCAATCTATTACTGTCTGAAGACGGACTCTCTCTTCAATGGATCGATCTCGGCTCTCTTCGTTTTCGCGATTCGTTGATTACCTACGATGACGACCTGTCTGGAAAATCAAAGGCTTTTCTACCACCCTCTCTACTTCAGGATTCGTTGATCCTTTCCCTGCCACACACAACGACTTTCCATGATCTTTGTCACCTGGATCTATACGCTGCCCATCATTTTTTAGGAATGTCGTACCCGATTGAAAAGACCATAGAGACTATTCAACAACGCATCACAGACCAATTCTTACTTGAAAATTAAGTAAAGTGATATTTTTTTTTGTTACTCATCATAAAAAAAAAAATGTCCAAATTACGTTCCAATCATCGAATACGGCATGTCCTTGGTAGGAACACCTTATCGATCCTGTTATAATGTGTGTGATATTACAAAGGACAAAGCACCCTTCTGGGCTTCCAATGAAAAAATGCCTTCCCTTCGGACAATCCGACGAGAGGGATGTAATTGTACGGGGTTGTTAAACCTGATGAGGCGATCGGTATCGCTACCGATTCCTCCTCCACGTGAAGGGTTCAGTATCATAGGAACCGATGCTTGGTTTCTATTTTTACATTCACGAGATAAGCTTGAGGTCTTTGATTGTCACAAACAATATCCAAGAGGAACACTGCTTTTAAGCAGGTACTTACATGATGATGCGCAGGGACACCTTGCTGTAGTGGTTCAACCTGATCTTCACGATACCTATCAAACCCATATCTTACACTGTTGGACACTTTCTGGTGTGACGGTGGAAGAACTTGGGTTATTTCA
>Ga0214919_10001618_pt1 | contig 36489 bp, 34 predicted proteins | sample LL1503_MetaG_FD_177994 | JGI IMG/M metagenome (GOLD analysis project Ga0214919, IMG submission 177994) | Freshwater microbial communities from Lake Lanier, Atlanta, Georgia, United States - LL-1503 | ecosystem: Environmental > Aquatic > Freshwater > Lake | place: USA: Georgia | collected...
AAACATGCTCTGGGTATGGCTTTGGCGACGATCTCGCACGTGGCCTCGGCGGACCTACTTGTGAAGTCCGATCAATGTCCGCGCTATCCCAAACTTGTGCGAAAACACCTGCCCGGCGCAGAACACAAGACCTTCAAGGGGCGCAGAGGGTGCGTCGTCGGCCAAGGCGAACTGAAAGCCGGCGGCTGGGATCCGCTGTTTTCCCTGAACCACACCTGCGCCATGGTGCGTGACAACGTGAAATGCTTATCTCGCCGGACGTGGTGCACGACCAAACGCGTGGACCGGCTGCAGTGCCGCCTGGATCTTTACGTCGGCGCGCACAATGCGATGATTGATTTGAAGCACCAAGGTCGCGGTACGCAGAAGGTCTGGCCGCTTGGTGTGCTGGCGGTGGCCCCGCCAGGCGCAGCCATGTAGAGCAGTTTACCGGTTTTGAATGCTCTGCTCTGAATAGCGGATGCAGTGCTCCAGTTTCGTGACGTCCCGCAGGCGAATGGCATGATCCCGTGGAAGTGGGCACAGGTAGCGGTATTTAGGGCACGCGGCCTTGTATTCGAGGCTCGACGGCCGCTCATTTTTTTTTGCTGACTTGATATCAAACACCGGAACGACTTCGGCCTTGCGCTGGATTTCAGTCTTGCGTGCCGCTTCGGCGTCTAATTTTGCCTTCGCCACGACGGTGGCCAGATCTGCCGACTGGCTTAGCAGGGTTTGGATCAGGCCTGACTTCGAATCAATCTTTTGTGCCAGTTCAAGATCATAGTTTGAGGCAGGGACCTTGCTGCGCATTGTGTTGATGAGCTTGGTTTCTGTTGCCAGTGACAGGTCCACAGCTTTTTTCTTGCTCTGGACGCTTTCCAGTAATTTTTTAGTCTGGTTCATCTGGTCCCAGGAATCCAGATACATCCCCGAAGTCACACGGCGGCAGGCCTCGCGCAGGTTCATATCGTCCAGAGCCTCGCCTGTCGGCTTCGTACGGGCTGTCTTGCCGGGGCCAAAGGCCAAGGCCTGCCCAGAACAGATTATAAAATAAACCACAAAAATCGCGGTAAAAGGTCGCATTACTGGGTCCTTGCGTTGTAATCTAAAGATTACCACAAATTTGTCCGGGAGATGCACCAGGCGATGCAATCAGCCATTCATAAGAAGTCTAATTTTTTTTCCGACAACGATGACTTGCTGTGGCACTTCGACAACAAGTTTAAATTCGATGATGCTTGGAAGTGGATTTCTCCGGCGGCGCGGGAAGCCAGTGGTGTGTCCTCCGCTGCTGAATATGGCAGCCTTTGGCGCGAGGTGCTCGGGGGGTTCGGCGAGGTTTGTGGCTCATCGATCGCCCCCAATGCCCGCAAGGTTGAAGAGGACGGCATTGAACTTTCAAAGTCTGGCGATGTCATCGTGCCCGAGACTTTGCGCCGGAACATCGAAGTCATGATCCAGATGGGCGTTCCCGGCGTTGGATCGAGTCCGGAATACGGCGGATCTGGCGCCCCGATGTTTATCGAACTCTCTGCCAATGAATTGGTCTATCGGGCCTGCCCGAGCACCGCCCTGAACACCTGCTGGTGGGGGCCAATCTCTCATGTGATCGAGCGATTTGGCGGCGAGCGCGAGCGTCAGATGGCGATTCCGAAATTGGTGACCGGGGAATGGTCAGGCGCGATGGCTTTGACCGAGCCTGATGCCGGGTCAGACCTTGGTCAAATTTCGACGTGGGCTGAACAGCAGCCCGACGGCACATGGCGCATCACCGGCACCAAACGCTTTATCAGCAATGGCAACGCCGAAGTGGTCCTGGTTCTCGCTAAAAACGCCAAAGGTGCGACCGGCCTGAACCGATTGAGTCTGTTCATGTGCCTGCGCGATGACGGCGGCGCAAGAAACATCACCGTCACCAAGATTGAGCACAAGTTGGGACTGAAGGCCTCGGCAACGTGTGAGCTTAAATTTGACGGCGCGAAGGCCTGGCTGTTGGGCGAGGATGGCAAAGGCTTTCATGCCATGCTGCAGCTCATGAACGAGGCACGCATCGGAGTCGCCCTGCAAGGCGTCGGCCTGATGGAAGCAACACTGCGCATGGCGCAGGACTATGCGAACCAGCGCAAGGCCTGGGGCAAGCCAATCGCCCAGCACGAATTGATCGCTGAAAAACTGTTGGACCTCGAGGTCGAGCTGAAGGCGGCTCGCAGCCTTTCGCTTGCGGCGTGCTATGCCCACGGCATGGTTCACCTTGGTGAGGAATACTTGAGGACCAATCCGGAATTACCGTCTTCTGAAAAATCCGCTGTCGAGGCAAAACTTGCGCGCTATCGCCGCCGTGTGCGGCAGTGGACCCCGCTCATCAAATACTGGTTGGGCGAGAATGCTTTTTTGCATGCACGAAATTGCATGCAGATTTTTGGTGGGTACGGTTTCACGACCGAATACCGCGCGGAATGGTGGCTTCGTGAAGCCATGATCCTTCCCGTGTACGAAGGCACGTCCCAGATTCAGGCCTTGATGTGTCTGAAAGACACAATCAAAAACGCCATCAAACGCCCCCGTGCTTTGCTGGAAAAGGCGCTTGGCAGCAAGTTGATGGCCGTTTCCTATCGCGATCCATTGGACCGCAAGTTGGCCAAGTGCAGGCAGTTGTATTACTCGAGCCTCCTCACGATCATCAGACAGGTGGTCGGAGAAGCCTACCGGTCCAGCCGCCGGGATTCGGGAGGCATGGACCTCATCAAGTCGATCAAGGCACTGGGCAAGGAATTGCAACGCCAGGAAAACTTTGGTTCTGCGTTGATCAATGCGGAACGCATTTGCGAAATGAAATCCCTGGTGGCATTGGCCGACAGCCTGCGCCGCGACGCAAAAATCGATCCTTCGAGGCGTTGGATTTATGAGCGGTTTTTATACAAGAGCCTTCCACGCATCACATCTTTGAAAATGATGGTGGAAGTTCAGGATCCAGTGATTGCGTCCAGGCTAGGTCGCGTCGCCGTTGGCCAGATTTCCGGTAGCCACGCCGCGAGTCAGGCGGACCGTCTGAAGGTTGCCGCTGAAACGGGAAGCCGTCACGTCGAGGTTGACGGGCGTGTAGCCAGCCGCGCGGACAGTGACCTTCCAGGTTCCAGCAGGAGTGAGGCGGTGGACTACACCACTGCGGAAGCCGACGCTACGCGGTGAATTGGACGTCACGACCTCGGTTTTTCCGAGGGGGGCGCCCGTCGCATCATCGACGGCATTCAAGTGGATGCCAAGGGTGCTGCGATCCAGAAAATCAAGGATCGCCTCGCGGTTTTCATTCCAAACCGTCTCCAGGCTGCCTTCGCTGACGGTCTTGGCGTAGGAAAGTTCCACCGTCGCATGGGTTGCCTCGCGATAGGCGATGGACCAGTCCTGCATCCCGCCATCGACTTCATACCATTCGTAGCCATAGGTCACACCGTGATCAAACGTGCCGCCGTGATTGTCGCGCATGGTCTTGTTGGTCGAGGTGTATGCCCTTGCCAGTGAGTTCACATAGGCATCATCGCCAAATTTTTCGTTGGCCGGGCGGTTTGGTTTGGTGTCCCAAGGCAAGTTGTAACAAACCGTCCCGCCGTGAAAGTTCAGGGAATTTGCAAATGCATAACGGTCATGCATTTTCATCACGGCGGCCACTTCGGATGGACGACCGTTGACCGAATCATTGGGGTCGTCGGTGAAATCGGGGAAGCTTCGGTTCAGATCCTTGTAATTGGTATTCCAGCGCTGGCGCTCCTCGAAGCCATCTGGATTCATGCTGGGCATGATGAAGACTTGCGAACCGTTCATGATCCTGGTGATGCGTTCGTCGCGGCCGTAGCCGCCAAGGAGTTCGCGCGTCAGGTAGACCATGAGTTCGCGCCCAGCCGTTTCATCACCATGCATGTTGGCAATGAGCAGGGTCCGTGGCCCGCCATTGGCGGCATCCAGCCTTGAACCAGCCTTCATGTACCAGAGGTTTCTGCCGGAGACGCTTTTGCCAGCATTTTCAAGTTGAGCCAGTTGCGGGTTGGCGGCGGCAAGGGCCTCCAACTCAGCGGTTAGTTCTTGATAGTCATGGTAACCCTCGAAGGTTTTATTGCCCGGTGAGTGCGCGGCCTCCTGCTGGATTTCAACCATGGTGTCGGGATCAAATGCGCTGCCTTGCATCGCCGTTTCGTCCAGGATTTGGATCCCATCGCGAATGCGGGAGGAATCGCTTTCAAGTATGGACTTGCTCAAGGCCGAACTCTTGATCCAGCCGAACGCGTGCGTCTCGCCGCGGGCGTGATCCTGCTCAAAGCCCGTTTCCCGCACAAATTCCGGTGTCGCAATTTCACGGCTGATGCGGATATAGGCAGGCCTTTCGCTTTCACGAAAGTCCGAAGCATCCATGAAAAAATGAGATTGCGCCGATTTGCCCTTGGTTTGAATTTCCCCACATCCAGTGGTCAAGGTTGCAATGCTCGCAACGCTGGCCGTGATACCGGTTGATATGAGGAAACGATGGCGGCGAATATTTACGATCATGTGACACTCCCTTGTCGCTGATCCAGGTGAGAACTGCTGTCATGATATGGGAGTTTGCTTCAGACACGCAACAAATTGAGCAGGGCCGACATGAATATGTCGTGGCTTGACGCGCCGCGTGAAAGGTCCGAGTAGGGGTTGACAAGGCCTTGCAGGATTGGTCCGTAGGCGTGAAAACCAGCCAGGCGTTCCGTTATCTTGTAGGCAAGGTTGCCGGCGCCGAGGTCTGGAAAAATAAAAACGTTGGCCCGGCCCGCAGCCGCAGAACCAGGACACTTGCGCGCAGCGATTTCAGGAATCAATGCGGCATCAAATTGAAGTTCACCATCAGTGGCGACATCTGGATGGCGGGCCTGGAAAAGTTTGGCGGCGGCAGACATTTTTTCAGCGGCAGGGTGTTTGGCTGATCCCTTTGTAGAAAACGACAAGAAGGCAACGACGGGTTCACGACCCGAGGCCTCAAAGCCGCAGCCAGGGACGAGGTTGCGCCAGGTTTGTACCGATGCCGTGGCAATATCGACCAGTTGTTCCACGGTGGGTTCGATGACGACCCCTGCGTCGGCATACAAAAATGCGGCTGCTGATGTGCCGTTGGATGCCGTTCTTTCCATGATGAAACTTCCACTGACCGTCTTAAGGCCGTGGGCAAGGCCCGTGGTGCCAAGGGCGGCACGGATCACTGCGGCGGTGGTGCTCACAGCCCCGGCCAGTGCACAGTCGGCCAGTCCAGCGCCGATCATGGCGCCTGCTTGAAACAACGGATCTTTGGACAGGGCTTCCGCATTCGCCGGGTCCAAAATCTTGCCGCGATGTGCAGCATTTTTTTCGATGATCTGCTGGGTTTGCTTCGCAAGGTCGGGAATTTTGTCGCCGGTCCAGGTCACGCCACTTTCAAGTTCGCGACAAAGTGTTTGGTTTGCAGACGCGGCGCGGAGGCTTGACTGGCGGTCACCGACTACAAATATTTCGCGCGCCGCCTTGTCGTGCACGAGGTGAGAGATGGCTTCCAAGGTGCGCAAGTCGGTGGCTTCCGGGAACACAATCCGACGGGGATTAGCCTTGCAGGCGTCCAGCCAAAGATGTTCCAGTTTTTTTTCGATGCCACCCAGCTTGTTTATGTTGTTCATGGGCGCCTTGTTTGTTTTTAAATTTGGGGGTCTGATCCATTGTGAACAAAAAATAGCCAAATCGAAACAACTACCGTCTGAGTGGGGGTAGGCGGGGACGAAATGGCACTTATCCACAGACACTGTGGATGAATATGTGGTCAGTCAAAAAGAAGTGATTAAATTAAGCAATTCAGGGATTTAGGGATTTACCAAAATCCTTCGTTCCAGCGCCCCAGGCGGGATTTATGAGGTTACGGCAACCCTGCAGTCAAGGGGCGCTCGCGGATGTCCGATGCCTTCCTGTGGTTTTGCAGGAACGCTGGAGGATTTTTCTTTTGGTCCACGCCCGCCAAGTTGTCATTTTTATGGCCAAGAGCCGTGCCCAAGATTTGCGGCAGGTGCTGGAGTCATTTGGTGGGAATGTTGTTTTTATCGATCCCGCCGGGCCCGATGCGGCGCTTCGTCTGGCCAGTGCAACTGGCGATGTCCTTTTGGTTGGGCCTGAAGCTCCAGCAGGGATGTCAGGGATGCCGGGTGCCGTTTGGCTGGACCTTTTGAACGGCATCAACATGCGCCTGCCCGTCGTGATCTGCGGAAGCATCCCAGAAAGCGCCAATGGAAAAAACTACCGCGGCCTTGAAGTGATTCCTGAATCCGAGGGAGTCGAGGGTGTGGTGCTGCGTTTGCGTTCCACAGGTATTTTACAGCCCGAGGTTCCGCGTCGGATTCAGACCCAGGTCGTCGACATGGATTTAGGCGAGATGCGGGTCTTGTTGCGCAAGAATGGCGTCCTCAGTGTCCTGTGCGTGAATGCCACAAAACTGCGCAAGCTTGCCACCCGGTTTGGCAACGATGCCTTTGAAGACGTAGTGGCCGAAGTGCGGCGGACCCTTCTTGGAATGTGGGGTGAGCCGGGAAGTTTTCGCGCGGAAGATTTGCTGTGCCAGCGCCGCGATGATTCCCTGGTTTTTTATGTGGTCCTGCAAAATGCACGGGGACGTGATTTGGTTCCAGCGCCAGGGACCCTGGAGCGTCTCGGTGAAAGGCTCACGAGCCGGCTTCTTGGGCGCCTCTGGCGGGCCACGGGCAATCCCAAGGGCGGACTGCCTTCCTTTGTTTCCTTGATTCCGGAAATCGGTACCGGGCATGCCACCACCATTCACAATCCAGCGGTCGATTGCCACGATCAGATTGTTCAGTTGCTTGAATCGGCGCATGAATTGTCGCGGAGTCAAATTGCCCGCGTGCGCGAGCGCCAGCGCGAACTTTTGATGACGTTGATCAAGTCCGATGAATTGATCGCACCAGCATATCAGGCTGTTTTTAACATGGCAGGCATGGACCTGAGCAAGATCGGCAGCGCGTCTGGGCTGCAGGTTTATAAAGATTGGATCTATGGATTTGAATCTTTGATCCGGGTGAAAACAGCGGCTTTTGATCAGCGTGTTTTTGCGGATCTAGTCGGGCATTTTGATGCGAAAATTCTGCGTCCCGACGTCTTGTTTGCCTTGGCGCATGAAAACCATCTGGCATTGGAACTGGATCAATCGTGCATGTCCCACGCCATCCGTGGCAGCGCAGGATTACCTGGAGATTTGATGGTGAACATCCTGCCGCGAAACTTGTATCAAGTCGAAGCCGTGAAGGAGATGACCGGCAGTCGCAAGGGGATTGTTCTTGAGGTTTCCGAGTCAGAAGAGATCGGCAATTACGGCAAGCTTTCTGAAGTTTGCGCAGCCTTGCGCAGCATGGAACTTAAAATTGCAGCGGATGATTTCGGCAAGGGGTTCAGTGGACTCGACCGCATCGTCAAGATGCGTCCCGACATCGTTAAATTCGACCGATCTTTGATTGATGGGATTGATCGCGATCTCGCCCGCCAGGCTTTTTTAAAGTCGATGTTGTCGGCCGCAAAATTAGTCGGGGCAAAGGTCTTGGCCGAAGGGGTCGAGCGGGTTGAAGAGGCAAAGTTTTGTCAGGACAATGGCGTCGATCTTGTTCAAGGCTATCTGTTTCACCGCCCACAATTCAGGGCTGAAATCAACGGTGAGCTGGCGGTAACCGAAACCGCGAGCGGACCCGACCAAGGTTCAGCCGTTCAAGGCGCGGCTTAAACGAACCGTTCAATGCGAGCGGTCAAAGGAATCATCGCCGTCTTCATCATCGTCATCGTCGCTGAATGAGTCGACGTGATCCATCAGGGTCCGTTCGGTATCAATCCGTCCAAAGCCAGATGATTCACAGAATTCACAAATGGAATCCAACTGCCGGCCCAATGACTCTTCGGAATGGGCCAGACTAGCCACGGTGACGACAGGTGGTTCCCCGGGGCCGCCCACCTGACCGGGAAGGACTGCGATGCGAAAGCGTGCGCGAAGTTTCTCAACCAGGGCCTGTAGGTCATGTTTCAGTTTTGATGAGTCGACGGTGGGATGCTCATCTTCGATCATAAAAGTTATTTTCATGACTGCGAAATACATTGGTCGGCCTCACGATTTCATGAAAAAACGCCATTCCATCAGGCAGGGCCTTTCGCCCCGTTGGCAGCATACACGAATTTGACGGAAACGCACTGGTTCTAGGCGGGGCGCCCGACCCACCGGGATGCCACAAGACGCAGTCTGCCAAAAGGTTTCACCCGGAATCGCCTCCCCGTTTTCTTTATGGCCTTTGGCCCTTTTACGGTGAAGGATGATGGCATTGCACGAAAACCCCACAGGACTGGTCATGCCCCCCTGTTCGACGTTCAGGGCGATCCCGCCCAGTTGAACTTTTGGCGTGGCCTGCCCCTCACATGCCCGGGCCATGGTCTCTGCGGGGTCGGTCTGCAGGCTGCGGCGCAAGGCCAGCGAGGCTTTCAGGACGGAGGTCATTTCCTTGTCCGCCTTGTGCAACAAGATACCAGAGGCGACCAGAACCATTGCCGCCCCCGCCATTCCAGGCGACGTCATCAGGATCATGATCAGGGATCCCAAATCGCATCGCCCGATCCCGTTCGGATCGAGGTTGCCTCCAGTTCCGCAAAACGCGACTTCACCGTTTTGCTTAGATAGCCAAGGGCCAGCAGGGTCGTGGCAAGGGCAAAGGTGGTCACCATGATGTATTCAAGGGCGACTCCGCCCGAATTTCCTCGCGTTAGTTGGATTTCTTTTCCCATCGTTATTTCCTCCGCTATGGCTTTTTTTCAATCTTGTTCGCGGCAGTGCGCCAATTCGCTGCCTGCACTTCAATAGGCGAAACAGGGACGAGTCGCCCAATGGCATTGCAAGTCAGCGGGTACCTTGGCACTCTGGAGGCAGCGTTATTTTTTTGTCGGCTCTACGGAGAAGAGAACCATGCATTTTCAAGATGCGTCGAATGCCTTGCGTGCCCTTCGCGATCAGTTGCGAGGCCTTGTCTTTGGGCAAGAGGCGTTGATCGATGAGTTGGTCTGCTGCCTTGCCGCCAACGGGCATTTACTGATGACCGGTGCCCCCGGCCTCGCCAAAACAACCCTCGTCCGGACGCTGGCCGATTTTGTCCAGCTGCAATTCAAACGCATTCAGTTTACGCCGGATCTTTTACCGTCAGACATCACGGGAGCCGACATCCTGAACATCGACCCGGGTTCTGGACAGCGCGAGTTTCGTTTCGTCAAAGGACCGGTGTTTGGTGGACTTGTCCTTGCTGACGAAATCAACAGGGCTTCGCCGCGGACCCAATCAGCGTTATTGGAAGCCATGCAAGAGCGTTCCATTACTGTCGCCGGCATCACCCACGAGTTGCCCAAGCCCTTTATTGTTTTTGCGACGCAGAACCCCTTTGAATCCGAGGGTGTTTTCCCCTTACCCGAAGCCCAACTGGACCGCTTTCTGATGCACTCTCTCGTCGACTATCCGGGGGCCGCAGCGGAATTGACCATGCTCGACGAATACGCCGCCGGAAAACTGGTGGGCGAGCACGCCGCCCAGCCATCGTTAGATGCCGCCGCCTGTGCAGGAATCATTGCCTGCGCAAAAAAAATCCCGGTAGATCCGGCCTTACTCAAGGGGATTGTTATGTTGGTTCGGTCGACCCGGCCATCAGCAACTTCAACGACACATTCATCTTCAACAGGTACCCATAGTTCAAGTGGGCAAGACGGTCACGAGGCTCCGGATTTTATCAATGCCTCGGTTGTGTACGGTGCCGGTCCGCGCAGTGGACTCGCCCTCGTGTCTGCGGCCCGGGCCCTGGCACTTCTGGAAGGCAACGAACCAGTCCAATGGCGTCACGTCGAAAGGCTTGCAAAACCGGTGCTTCGCCACCGTATTCGCTTGAACATGGGGGCGGTGCGTGATGGATTGACGGAAGATTCCCTCGTTGACCGGTTGCTGGTCCACTGCCGTGAAAAGCTCAGGCTCGAAACGTTGCACGGTTAATCGACGAGGCTGCTGTGAAGGATGAATTTCCATGCAAGATTTGACGGCAGCGATTGCGAACGCCAATTCCACACACACGATTGCAAAGTCGGCCACAAATACTTTGGCAGGCTTGATCCCAGGGTATGAAGCCCGCAGGATTCAGGCATCGGCCCGTTTTTCGATGCGCCCCTCTGGTGGTGCCATCCAACGCCTGAAAACTCCGGGCCGCGTTCCGGAGGAAACTCGTCCCTATCAGGCTGGGGATCCTTTTCATTTGATCGATTGGCGGGCGTTTGGCCGGACCGATCAGTTGATTCTGCGGCAACGCCGCGAACAAGCCCCCCAGCATGTCCGGATTCAGATGGGCCAGCACGACTCCATGCATTGGCCACTGACCCGCTCTGGTGATCAATTGCTGACAAAATCTGAACTGGCCTGGCGTCTGGCTTTGTTCATAAGTTTTGCCTTGATGCGCCGCGGTGACATCGTGGAACTTGCCATTGAAGGTGGTCCCGTCTGGCGTCCCTCCGGCACGCGCATGATTGGGGATCTTTTTACCTGGCTGAAGGACAGAAATTTCGAATCCAATAAAATTCCAAATAATATTTTGCCAGAACTTTCGCAGGCGGGGGATTTGCCCCTTTCGCCGCGAATCCGTCGTGTGATCCTGAGCGACGCCCTGGAAAAGGCGGGAAGTCATTGGATGCAGGTCCTGCGGCCCGGCGATCTTTTTCTGCACGTCTTGGCGGATCAGGAAGTTTCAGATGCCTGGCGCTCTGGGGCAGATGTTTTCACAGACGATGACGTTGATGGTTCCAGTGGTGCGGCTCGCGCAGCAATGCACGAATGGCAGGGGCAACATCTGGAAACCACAATTGAGTCGGCACGCGCATTGTGGTTCGAAAAAATGAATCTGACTTTGAAAAACCAGGGAGTCGACGCGATCCGCTTGACGGGATCTGTGCCGGTCGACGCATTTCTGGTTCTCTTTGAGTCCTGGTGTGGAGGCTCGCGATAGTTCACCTTGCCAATCCTTTCATTCACATTGTTTAAAAGTGTTTTCCAGTTGGCACCGCTGTCGGCATTCGTTGCGGCGCTTGTTGTTCTTGGTCTGGCATTGTGGTGGCTGGTTCTCGTGCGCCGGCGCAAGGTTTGGTTTCCCCTCATGCGCCGCCTTGAGATTCCGCCAAAGGTCACGCCTCGCATGCGGCTCGAACCGCCACCCCTCGTCCCTTTTCTTTGCTTTCTTGTTGCCGCCGTTGCCGCAGCTTTGCTGGCCTTTCAACCTGGCAAGGTTGAACCGCAATCCAACAAAAGAACGAGCATTGACTCTCATCTGTTGATTGATCTTTCGCCCTCCATGTCGCGAACGTCTCTGCCCGAACTTCTGGAAAAAACCGTTGTGGCCTGGGAGGCTCTTGCAAAAGACGGCAAGGTCACGGTCGGGACCACGCATGGCGCAGAGACGTCTGTGCCCAATTCCCGCGACGAGGTTGCGCAACTGGTCAGCAAGGCCGGATTTTCTCGTGCCGGGGTGCGCCTGGCCGCCATCTTGCAAAAACAATTGGCTGGCTTGGAAAAGGTCGACCGGATTGTCCTTCTTTCCGATGACGATGCTCATTCGTGGGCTGGGCTTAGATCAGGATTTTTTCGCGACCGTGCCGTTTTGACCCGGGTCGCAGCAGTCGAGCCATCTGCCGTTCCCAATCTTTTTATCGAGTCCGTGCGCAGGACGTCTGGTTTTTCTGCGGGGAGCGGTATTTTACTCGATGCCGATCCCGGTTCCGGGCGCGAAGTGTGGGAGGTGGAAATCCTGCGCCGTCGCCGCGAAGATCTTGTCGGGCTTGTGGTCCGCATGCCGGAATCTTCCGGCACGATCGAGGTCCTGTCGGGAGAAAAAGTTGTTGGTCGTGGAACTTGGGCTTTTCCTGCTGGGGGCCATCGCGTCGTTGTCTCCATTGAGATCGAGTCGCCTGGTGAGATCCTTCATTTTCGCATTGATTCCGACGGCTCCGAAAGACCTGATGCCATTAAATTGGATAATGAGTTTCGCACGCGCCGTGAAGCCGGACCAGGCAGTGTGATTTTAATCAGCGAACCAAGAGGTGAGGGGATCCTTCAAGATGATTCGTGGCAACTCGCCACCGTTCTTGGAATCCTTGGTTACGACGTGCGCCGCTTTGATTCCGCCTCCGCGGCGTTCACTTCCGGTGTGAAGGCCGCGCGTTGGATTGTCCAGTCTAGTGGCACGGGCCACCTTGAAAACGTTTGTCCGGCGTCGTTATCCCGCCACCTTTCTGCCGTTGAAAGTATCTGGTTGGCCCCTCGCGGTGCGGTGGAAAATGTTTCGTGGAATGATTTGTGTACTTGCTACTCCAGGCTTTCGGGGACCAGTAATCCAGAACGTTTTTGTGGTGAGGTCAATACCCGCCAGGCTTGGCTTGGCCTGTTGCCTTCCCTTGGTGCCAAACAGGTTGGTGGTCGCCTTGGTGATTCAACGGGGTCTTTTGCATGGCGCGGAAAAGCAATGGCCAGCATTGCCACAGGCAAATCCAGTGACGCCACTAATTCCAGTCAATCAGGATCTGACATGGCGGCTGGTTCAATTCTCGCGTTCACCCTTCCCCTCGAGCCATCAATTGCCACCGGAATTGATCACGCGCGTTTTCCATTGCTGTTGAAAAACCTGCTGGAAGTAGAGCGGGGGACTTCGCGGGAATTGGTGGCAAATTGGCCACGCATTCCAGATTCTGCGGACGCCGGTGTTGATCCGCGCGATTTGCCGCTGAGTAATGTGCCAACGGCGGAAAGCTTGCTTCAATCCGCCGCCGCTTCGGATTTGCCGCCGCTTTTTCACGCGCCTGGTTCCGGGGTTGAAGGCAGTCAAATGGCAGAGGCAAGCACCAATCAAGAACAAATCAATCCGTGGCCTTGGGTCCGCGGTCTCGCAGCCGCCGCTGGTGGCGCTGTGGCTGTTGAGGCTGTCTGGCATGGCGGAAAATGGCTTGCAATCCGGGGCCTTCCCCATATTTTCGGATTAATATTGACTTTTCTTTTAGCTGCTTCGGCTGCAATAACTGGCGCAGCGCCTGCGCAGGCCGCCGTCGAATTGATTTTTGCCGGTAGTGGATCGGCTTCCCGATTCACACGCCTTTCGCGCGAAGTTTCGACGCGGACCTCCATCACAGTGATACCGTCGCCTCAGGCGTGGAGTCCTTCTGCTCTCGCTGGTTCTGGCCTCACTAGTTCTGGTGAAAAGCCTTCAGGAATCGATCAGCCTTGGTTGTGGTCCAACGGCCTCAAACCACTTTTGGCGACTGGGTCTAATTCCGGAAAACTTTTTCCTGCGGCCGGTCGTTGGTTGCGCCGGGGTGGATTTCTCGTGGTCGAGGGAGTTTCATCCAAGGAAATTCTCGACGCTGCATTTAAACAGGAATTTCCTTCTGAAAGATGGGCACCCGTGCCGACGGACCACGAAATGATGCGCAGTTTTTATCTGCTCGATGCACTGCCCGCATGCGCGCCGGAGATCTGGCATCAGTTTACTTTTGACGGCAGGGTGGCCGCCGTGGCAATTCCGCAGAGGCTCAGTGAGATGTTGCGCGATGGGGCGCCTGCCGATGCGTTCCGTTGTCCCGGCGAGGCCAAAGCCGGATCCCCTGAGAAAGGCTACCGCGCCTTTATCAACCTGCTGATGGTGGCATTGACGACTGATTATAAAAAAGATCAGGTGCATCTGCCTGAAATTTTGAAGCGATTGAGGTGAATGATGTGGCAATTGTGGCTCGCCTTTGCAGCCAGGCTTGCCTGGTGCCTTCCCTTTGTTCTTTGTTTTTTTCCGGAACGAATCCGGGACGAAAAACCGCGAAGTCCGGTCGCCAAAGTCGTACACGTTTTGGTCGACGACTCGGAAAGCATGAAGCTGCGCGTTGGTGCCAGTGCTCGCCTTGGTGGTAATGAACGCCGCAGCGAAGTGGCCTCGCGAATTGTCGCCGATGCCGCCGCAGTTTGCCGGGACGCCGGATGTGAGATCAAGTCCACCCTTCTGAGTGAACTGGATAGCAGTGCGTCCCGCGGATTTTCTTGGATCGAACGGGGCCTCAATGCATGGCGGCTTGGCCTTGGTACGGACCCGTGGATCCTCGTTTCTGACGGGGGCGATTCCGCTCAAAATTCTGGCATTTCGGTCGAAAATAGGGCAACGGTCCAGGGTCCTGGTTTGATCGTTGGTTTTCAACCGGCGGATCCACGTAATCTTTTCTTTGGCGCAGTGACGGTACCGCCCTACGCGTTTGATGGCCGGCCGGCTCAAGTCACCGTTCATGTTGCCCGCGGCGACGGCATAAATCGCACCGCGGGGCTGCCGCAAGAATCCGTACAGGTTCAAGTGCGATCAGGAAATCAGGTCCTTTCTGCTGTCGATGTTTCCTTCAAAGAAGGCGAGGCAGAGGCATCGGCCCGTATTGTTTTGCCGGCGCTTCCTCGTGGTGAACAGCCGTTGGAATTTTTTATTCTGCCGTCGCCTGACGAGGCCATGGTTTGGGACAATTCTTTGGTTGCTGACGTCGAGGTTTTACCAAACACCCTTGGTCTGCTGCATTTGCTAGGCTCTCCTGGATGGGACGGAAGGTTTTTCCGGCGCCTCGTGAAGAGCGAACCAAAATTTGATCTGATTAGTTTTTTCATTTTGCGCGACCCATGGGACAACCTTCAGGTGAGTGACCGTGAACTCAGTCTGATTCCGTTTCCCGCAGAACGATTGTTCAAGGAAGAACTGCAAAGTTTCCGCGTCCTCGTTTTGCATGACTTCACCCTGGCACAATTTTTACAGCCGGATTATCAGGCCAACCTCGTCCAGTTTGTTAAAAACGGTGGCGGATTGCTGTTCATCGGCGGGCCCCGCGCCCTTCACCGGCTGGATATGGCCAGTTCCCCTTTGCGCGAGATTTTGCCATTCACACCCGGCGCGGAAGCGATCCTGAATTATCCGCGCGGACGTGACGCGGCCGGTGGCCTCGATTCTGATTCCAATTCTAATTCTATTTCTTCTTCCGCCAATGTTTCTGACCCGGGCGGCGGCAACGCCCTTAATCAACCGCAATTTGCAGGTGCCGGTTTTGACACACTTGGCGCAGCCTACGACGGCACCAGGGCATTCAAGATTGAATTTGCCAAACCGGCTCCAGAACAACGTGAATTGGCCAGCGTGTACGACGATTGGCTAGCGACAACGCCAGACTTGACCCGAGTGAAAGGTTTGAAGGGCCTTCACGTGATTCCTCCGGCCCTGGTCGATGCAACACGGACCACGCCGCTGTTGAATGCGCGCCTGGCTGACGGCTCGGCGGTTCCGTTGGCGTTGGCGTCTTTTCCGGGGCGGGGTCGGGCCCTTTGGATTTTGAGCGATTCGATGTGGCGCATGGCAATGGCTGAAAATTCCGGAATCGCCCGTGAGACGTATGACCGGTTCATGCTCGGCGGAATCCAGTGGCTCTTGCGCCAGGACCTGCGCAAGCCTCTCGTAGCCAACCGGTTTGCCATTCGCAGCGGTGGCCCTGATGCTGGGCGTGATGCCAGCCGTGATGTTAGCCATGATGTTGAACGCGACACGGACGCAAGCCAATCCAAAAAATCACGTGCAATTCTTGATTGGTCAGTCCATGTGAGTGGCCCGGCAACCCATCATCTTGATTTTTTATCATCTGATGACGAGAAACGATGGCGCCTCTCCATTTGCGGTGTGATGCAAGATAGTCGCGCAATTTCCGTGGCTCGCATTGCGTCCGACCAGTTTGTTCTATCGGGGACCTTGGCATCGGGAGCCGTTCCTGCGTTAAAGGACAACGCGGCTGGCGGAACTAGACCTTTTTGCAAGGTCGAGATCGAGGCCCTGCACAAGTCCTTTGGATCAGTTAAATCCGTTTCCAGTGCCTTTATCCATACGCCACTGAACGACTCGGAGGCGCGAGATTCCGTGGCATGGCTGCGTAAAGTCCAGGAACGCGAGGGGGCATCCACCGAAATGATTCTGGTTGGTGCCTCCGCGCCGTACGAGTCTCCTGGTACGCTCGGGACTAGGATTGGCAGGTGGTTGCGCGCCAACGCCTCGTCTGATGAAAACTCTGCCGGGGATTCTGCGGTTGCCATTGAACCCGCGCAGCCTGCGCGCGAGGATCCCTACTGGCCATTTCGCCATTGGTGGTCGTGGGCTCTGATGGCGATGATGCCAGTAGAAGTTTTGGCGCGGCGGTTGCGCCGGACCTTCAACTAATTGACGTTGATTTGCAGGCGTTTTGCGGTTCCGCTGCGCTTGAATTCGATATCCATTTGATCTGCTTGCTTCAGGGACTTTAGTAAGGTCACGGCTTCAGAAACACTATTTAATTTTTGGCCATTGATGCCTGTGATCACATCGTCATCGCGGATGCCACTCTTGGCGTAAATGCTGTCTTGATCAACTTGCGTGAATTTGAATCCTATAAGAGCACCGTTTTCCATTGCTGGTTCTGCCGTTGCTTGCATGAGGATCTTGGCTAAATCTTGTTTCACGAGGCGGTCCCGGTAGCTTGCTGACATTTTGACCTGATCCTGGTTCCGCTCAAAACCTTCCTCGCGGTAGACGTCTCCGGCGTTGCTGGCAGGGTTTGCATTTGCAACAGGGTCTGGCGCAACGTTACCGCTGCTGAATTCACGCGCAAACTTGTCTTGGAATACCAGCAGCAATGATTTATCTGGGCGTTGGAGGATGATGTATTTCGCGTGAACCTCGTTCACAGTGAAACTCTTGTTAAGGACCGGGTTGCCGCTCTTGACGGCTTTCACGCTTCCCGTTGCGGATTCCTTGATTAATGCGACGCCATTTCCGCTGCCGGCTTTGACGATGGTTCCCATGATGGACATGCCGATGGCACTGTCGCCAGTTCGCGGAAGTTTGGTGTGTTCGGCCAATTGTGCCAGAACCAAGCAAAACTCACCCGCCACCAGTGCAAAGCACAACGACGCAACAGGAATCGCGTGGCGCAGTGGGCGGCGGATGGTGCTGAGGGCCATTTGCATCTGGTTTTAAATCCCGGTGGTATGAGTTCGTTTCGGTAAAAAAAAAATAGGCTTGATAGCGGTTCTTCCGGGGGGGATTTCTGGCAGAATGGAAACGTCTGGTTAAACCGCTGGAATTGCGCTTTAATTAAACAGAAGATGTTTTTATATCAAGGTTTTGGCGCAGGCGGCCGCAGTGGTTGTCTTAATCGCAGGTAATGGCACTGGCACGGAGTCGGGATTGATCAAGCAAAAACGGGTCCGCAAGGTCCTTAACAACAAGATCCAGCAGCTCAACGACATCATCGCTGATATCGATATGCTGCTCACGGAAATGGAAACCGAATTTTTTAGGGTGTGTATCTTTGGCTCTGCACGGATCGATCCCGGGAGTCCATTTTACCGCCAGGTGGAAGACCTTGCGAGTGCCTTGGCCAGTCGCGGGATCGATATTGTCACCGGCGGTGGTCCCGGCCTGATGGAGGCCGCAAACAAGGGCGCCAAAGCCGGCGGAATCAAGTCGCGGTCCATCGGCCTTCCGATTGACCTGCCGTTCGAGACGGATGCCAACTCACACCTTGATGTGAAGCATCAGCATCGCCGTTTTTCATCGCGCCTTGACGAATTCATGCGGATCTCCCATGCAGTGATTGTGACGCCGGGCGGCATCGGCACATGCCTTGAACTTTTCTACACATGGCAGTTGATGCAGGTGGGCCACATCAAGCAGCGCCCCCTGATCCTTCTTGGCAGCGAGATGTGGAACAGCCTGATGAAGTGGCTTGTCGATCATCCGTTGCAACAGGAACTCATGTCTCAACGTGATTTTGAGATGCTTATTGTTGTCAATTCCGTCGATGAGGTCTTGACTGCTTTAGAGCCAGAAATCGTCAAGTTCCGCGCGGAACATGCGGCCTCGGTTGCAAGCGGGGAAACGCCTCAGTCCTGATTTGCGGGCAGTTCCTTTGTCGCGTCACTGGGGCTGCCAATCATCAACAGATGGCTGGCATATTCCTCAAGATGGCGGAAGCAGCTTTCCCAGACTTCGTTTTCGCCGCCTTCAATCTGAACGATTTTAACACCGTATTGAATCGCGCCCGATGCGGCATGGGCCAGGCGAACGACCTTTCCAACGCATTGCACGGGTTGTTGCAGCCATTGCTGCCCAGGATCGATGGTCAGTTCAAGCAACGTATTCACGTTAAATGGGATGCGCTGATTTCCTTGTCCGCCCTGACTACCTTGACCAAGCGGGTACTCCATCAGGATTCCTGACTTGGAAATGTTGGCGCTCACCAATTCATATTCCACGGGAACGCCAAGGGTGCGCGACGTGACCCGCAAAGTCTGATCCATCGTCCGGTATCGAGGGGCGGCGACTTTGGCCTGTGCGCCACGAATATTGCGGTCCAATGAACGATCTGCTGACATGATGCGTTCCTCCTGGAGACAGGTCTTTCATAGACTCTGAAAACGATCTCGAAGGAAGGATCGGCCGTTGCCGTAAACTCTTTAAATTTGTTAATTGCTGTCCGACATATACTGGATTTGGCGAAAATCAAAAAGCGAGCCCGCACTGCCGAGATATCCGGACATTGAATTGCATGTGGCAGACGAACCCGGAAAATAATCCGACGTGCTGCTGTTGTTGCACCGGATTGCTGAAAATGCTGCTCCGCAGGTCACCGTGTTGGCGGTCGTGCCATCTGCCATGAAAAACTGACCGTTGTAGCACTGTGGAACTAGTTGCCCCCGGATCCAGCTTGCCAGATTCGCATTTGCGTCAAGATCTGCTGTGGTTAGAGTATGACAGACGGGAGTGTTGGTTCGCATGTTAAAACTCGTCATCACTTGGCCCGTGCCGCATTCACCGGCAGGGCTGGGCAATGCCGCAGGCATTGGCGCACAACGGAAGTCGTTGGAGTTGTATCCGGTGGCATATTGTCCCGCGGGGCAGGACTGGCGCTGCAAAGAGGTATTGGCAAAATAGTGTTCGCAAAGTTTCGGCCGGCCCTGGCCTCCAAAGATCGGATTGATCGCGTTGCTCCATGTCATGTAGTGCTGGGTATCCGTCTCGTCCTTTGGATCACGCAGTGGATTTTTGCCAAATTCAGTCCAGCTTCCACGTTGCCTCAGGGCAACCTTCAGGGTGACGGACCTTTGGGCTTCATCGCACTCTGCCATGGCCCACCAGTTTTTACTGATCGCCCCGGACCCCACGAAATTGTCCATCGCACTTGGATTTGGGGCGAGCAGAACGTCGCCATTTTTATTTTTCAGCGTCAGGTAGCCACAGGTGGCATTGCTCGGGAAAGTGCCATCTTCCAAGTTGTAAAGAGCGCTCACTTCACCGACGTTGAATGTTTTGTCGCAGTCGATTTCTTGATTCAATCGCAGCAAGAATGTTTGCAGGTCGTATTTTAATTCGGCCTGTCGCTGCGCCTTGAACGTCGTAACCATGATGGATCCGATGAGGACGCTGACTCCCGAGAAAATCGCAACGGCCATGATCACTTCAATGAGTGTCACGCCTTGTTGGCGACGATTTTTCGACCTGGATCCCGACCTTGTCAAACGATCACCTTCACGGTCACCGTTATCTTCAAGGTATGGTCGCAGGCAGAACCGAGAAATCAAAATAACCTCCATCCCATGACCATCCCACCGATGGTGCCCCGTCGCATGAGTTTGCCGTCGACGGGAAATAGTCCTTGGTGACGCTGTTGTAGCAGCGGCGTGCTTTATAGGTGCTGGCACACTTCATCGTATTCGGCGATGCCGTGTCGGCCACGTAGACTTGCGAATCCGAACAGTTTGGAACAACCTGTTGCTTCAACCAGGTTTGAATTCCAGAAATTGCCGACAAGTCCGTGGTTGTCAGGGATCTACATTTCGGCTTGTTCGTCTGCATGTCGAACCCGTAGGCAACCTTGCCGCTGCCACAGTTTTGCGCCACATCCGGGGTTGCCAGCGGAGCACAGGTCACGCTGTCTCCCGAGGCCATTCCAGTAACGTACTGTGCCGAAGGCGACTGGCTGCAATCGCGAACAGAGGTGCTTCCCGAAAAATAACTCTCGCAGAGTTTCGCCTTGCCTGTGGCTCCGAAAAGCGGGCTTGGTGGCGCAGTCCAATGCTGCAACTGCAGAACATCGGAGGCATCGTTACTGGCGCGTACGGGATCTTTACCGTAGCCCCAAGACCCGCCATCTTTCATGGCGACGTAGATTACAATGCTTCGTTGTGTGACGTCGCAACGCGCCATACCCCACCAGTTTTTGGTGATGGGTCCAGCCCCGACAAAAACACCTTCGGCGGCGGGGTCTGGCGTCAGGATGTCCGCTCCGCTGGACGATTTCAGGGTCAGATATTGGCAATTTGCATCGGTTGGATCGGGGATGCTTGCGAATGTTTTTCCGCAGTCGAGGTCTTTGCTAAGGCGCTGTGTAAACGCCTGCAAGTCGGTGCGCAGGTCTGTTCTTTTTTGAAACTTGGCCGTGTTGACGAGGATTTGCGCCACAATCAAAGTCACGGTCGTGGCAAGGCCGATGGCCACCAGAACTTCCACCAGCGACATGCCGGACGATGGATTGCCTTTTCGTCTCATGAGGCCTCGATTCCAAAGCTGTTTCTCTTTAGGAATCGGGAGTTTGGGGTAGAACTTGACCCGGGTGGTTTTAAAAGCCCCCGAAATCGCCGCACGGGAGGGTAGGCACACCGATTTGTATAGCAAATGTCATTTAATATTAGGATGTTATGTTAAATCGGACTTTCTGCGGAAAGTCCTCGCACTCTGGTCAGTGCAAACTGGTCCCGATGCCGCTACGACAATTGGCGACCAAGGCTCAAAGAAAACGATCCGCCCAAAGGTCGTCTAAAAAATGCGCAATGGGCAAAATTTCCACGTCACCAATACGCCGCCGTTCTTTATCTCTGGAGACGACTAATTTGTATTTCCATTTTTTCTCGCCAGAAATCGCATGAAGGCCTTTCAGATCTCGTTCTGTAACGTGTTCTGTGTGTTTGACCTCAATCGCGCAATTTTCACCTAGAATGTAGTCCACCTCAAACTTGTCCGTGGATCTCCAAAAGCCGAGATGAAGCCTCTTTTTTGAATAATCCCGGTATGCCAATAGCTCCTGACCAACATACTGCTCAAGTTGCCAGCCGGCATTCGGGTTCTGCGGCGAGTAGCCATCGACTTCCAGCAGGGCGTTGACGACGCCGACGTCAAAAAAGACAAGTTTCGTCGTGGACGCAACTTTCCGCTTTGTACCTCGATTCCAGCATTCAAGCTGCTCTGCAATCATGGTGTCCGCCAATATTTCCAAATATCGTCGCGTCGACGAAGGCGCCAATTGCGCATCACTGGCGATCTTTTCAATATTGAGCGTTTGCGTCGTGCAACTTGCGATCTGCGTCAGAAATCGAGAATACTGGTCCACGCCTCGTGTGACGGCTTCTGCCAAAATTTCCTGCTGGAGGTAGTCGCCGACATAATCAATCAGGTTGGAAAATGGGTCTTCCGAAAAATAAATTCCTGGCAGAGTGCCATACCCAAGGATTTTACCAAGATCAAAATCCATTTTGATTTCGGGATAGACAAATGGATGCATGTAAATCGATCTGGTTCGTCCACCCATTAACTTCGTATACGACCTGCGCAATTTACGTACGCTGCTTCCTGTCAGAAGAAAGCGTCGGCCCTGTTCCTCAATCATCAAATGAATTTCGTCCATGAGTTGAGGTAGTTTTTGAATCTCGTCGATGACGATAAATTTATCACTTGGCTTAAGGGATTCCCGCAATCCAGAGAGACGACGGCTTAAATTCAAAAAAGTTGACTGGTCCAGAAGATTGACAACTTTATCCGGCTTCAATTCTTCGCGAATCAACGATGACTTACCGGTTTGCCTTGGTCCCAACAGCAATACGCTCTTCTGGCGGAGCGTGTCTTCCAACTTTTCCCTAATGATTCTGGGGTAATACAAAGTCACCTCATAGTGGTGGTTTTTCATATATAATACTACCACATAGTAGTGGTATTAAGGGAGTCGTTTCTGTTGATGGGATGGGGCATTTTGAAATCAGGAAAGATCATGACGTCTCCAGATATCCGGTGGAAACAACGATTCGACAATTTCATCCGGGCCTTCGGATCGCTTGAAAGCGCCGTGTCTCTTTCCAAATCGCGTCCGCTTTCTGACCTTGGATCGCGGGACGCGATGCGCGAGGCGTTCAATCGCGGGTTGATCATCCATGGCGACGACTGGATGGACATGATCCGCAGTCGAAACCTTTCCATGCATACCTACAATAAAAATATCGCCGATGAAATTGTGTCGAAGATCACTGGCAACTATTTTGATCGTTTTGTTGAACTGCGAACCAAATTTTCGTCATTCGGCTGAATTATGATCGACGTCAAGATATGCGGACTCTCGCCAACCACCCAGTCCACTTTGATTGAATTGTTCCGCGCATTTCCATCTGTGATTCAAGTCAAATTATTCGGATCACGCGCCATGGGCCGTTACCGGGAGGGATCAGACATCGACCTGGTGGCCATTCACGAAATCGACAACCCCGCCCTGTTGGAACACATCAACCGCGTTGGCATTGATTTTCTCTAGTAGCCGCTCCAATCGGATATTCCACTGCCGGGGGGCGGCGGTGAGGGGGGCTGGCCAACTAATCTTCCGAAATCGAGTAGATCGAAGTCGCATTGTGGCGCGAAGCACCCTTGAAGTTGTAAATTTTGCAGTTGCACGGATCGGGGTGCGGCAAATCACTCGACCTGAGTTTTAATTCGTCCCCGAAAATCCCGCTCAGCTCGACCTCGCACCCTTTGGCCAGGGTGACGTACGAAGGTCCATCGTCCACTTCAAGGTCAAACAAGTCGCGGTCCGTGACGGCACTGCGGGTCATGGATATATCAAGGCGATGAACAATCCGAACCCGGCTGCTGCTGATGTTCAGCGCGTCTTCAAATGGTCTTTTTACAACGAGGGAATCCAGGACAATGTCCGAGTTGGTCACATCGAAGCCGTCGTCTCCGGAATACTCACTTCGAACGGCACTGATTTTCCATTCCTTCTGCCCAACGCCCAAGACCGATACACCATCGATGTCATCGCCGCGCGGGTTCAGATTGCGGGGCAGGGGGGCCGGATCGCCGCATCCCAGGTCAGAGGCTACAATTTCGCGGGCCGTAAACCGCGACGGCGCCATGCCGGGCTTCAGCCACACGCGGACCCCGTCCTTTTCCGCCTCCTTATACGATCCCAGGAACCACACACCGCCGTTGTCCGAACGTTTCTCGGGCCTGTGGTCCGCACCGCCTGCCCGAAAATAAACCGTCCCGGCGTTCATCTTGGAACCGGATTCAAAGATCAGGGCGGACCGGTCGATCCAACGCCCACGGATTTTGCCGTTCATGATCAAGATCGTAGTCCCGTCTTCGATCGTCAAAGTCACGCCTGTCTGGACATGGACTTCGCCGTAGATCAGGTAGGTGTTTTTGTTACGGAAGGTCGTGTCTTCGGCAATGTCGTCCCAAACCGGGATCAAGGCCTGGGCCATGGAAGGCCGGGAAACGAGGGTTCCCAAGGCGCACAGAAACAAAATCAATGACTTATGCAAACCAGGCATCAAAAAGACCTCCCGAGCTTAATAGTCGTGAGGCCTTGATATCAGGATTCTATGAAATCGCCAGTTCAAACTGCCTGTTAAATACTCAGTTTTCCTTTGCCCTCAGCGCCCTCTTTTGGCCACAGCCTCGTCAGAATTCGCGATGGCGGTTCGCACCTGATCAAACGAAAGTCTTTTTTCCATGATCGCGCCGCACCAGTTTTTGTATGCGCCCGCCTCGGGAAGCCGCTTTAAAAACTCCTGGTACTGACCGCGCAACCAGCGCCGGCAGTATTCTTCTGAACCAATCACGCTCTGCCGCAAACTAAGTTGGGTCATGGCTCCCGACGCAAACAACGGCAACATGTTGCGAACGGCCGCTGGTTCTGCCTGACGCCCCAGATATTGCTGATACATGGCATGCATGATGTGGGTGAAAATGCGCGATGCGCCCGTGGCGTCTGGAGCAGGTTTTAAGTTTATGTTTTTTGGGCGGCATCCAGGGCCGTCGTTAGGATACTGGTTCAAGTAATCCGCACTGGCGTAATAGGCTCCTTCTACTTTTTTCCCGGTAAATGACACCTGAGCCCCCGGGCTCACGACGTAGGAATACAAGTCGCGAAAATGCCCGCCTTTGACGATGCACTCGTTGTTTCCGGTGCTGCCACTGGCAAAATTATCTCCAACGGTCCCAGCCTTGACGTCCGCGTTGATGACAATGCCGGCCTGGGTGTTCGTCACAAAATTGTTATAAGCCCTGAAACCACGGGTGTCCCGGGGCGGATATGTCCAGCCAATGGCTATCATTGCCGGATCGGGCGTGAAAATTGATCGCCATTGATAGGTCCCAAAAGCCAGGCCTTGGCCGATACTTTTGTTCGGACCGCCGTCGATGTAGTTATCGCCAACAACAGCGCCAGTATAATCGCCACTCGTACCAGGCCAGGCATTGAGGAAGATTCCTCCGAACGAGCTGCTAAGCCATGGATCCCCGGCTGGATTGTCGTAGTGGGTGACTCGATTCATTTCAATCACGCAGTTTGGACATTCGCCCAGAACAAGATCGATATCCGAATTATTTGAGAATTGATTAAAGGAAATATTTGAATCCTTCGCATGGAGGATGGTCAAGCCATCTGCCACCCGCGAACCGTGCGTTCCGGCATTGCTGAAAGTCGAATGGGTGATCGTGGATCTAATTGCGTTTCCGACAACGATATTGGAGGAGCACAGTGCATTCTTCACCACGTTTTTTGTGAACGTGCAATCCGTACACGTCTCCCAATTCCCAACCCACCCGATTAGCCCGTTCGTAGCGCAAAGTTTTATATCTTCCTGATCACGCTCTGGTTTGCGGCTGTCGAAAACGACGTGATGAATTTTTGTCTCCTTTCCGGAAATCCGAAAAAGAAAACCAACGCGATCCTTTCCAAGCATTCCATTCATCTTCTTCGCTGCTTGAAGTACGGCGCATGAATTGGTCAAGTCGCATTCTGCACTCAAAACGTTAACGCCCGCAGTCGTTAGTGTTATCCCGCGATCGATCGTTAAATATGAATGGAGCGTGTACTTCCCATATGGAATGCCGAAGGTTCCGCCGACGGGTGTGGCCGCGATGCAGGCTTTGAGTGTTGGTGCGGCATCGGCCTCGGTATTTTTGAGCCTTCCCAACGCGACCAAATTGCACCTTGGTTTGGCTGCCTTTCCCACCATCTCACCCTCTGGTTCGGATTCAGGTTCGACGGACGCGATCCGACCAATCAGAGCTTCAATACAACCTCGACCGCTGCCGCCGGACTCAGAATTGGCAGCGCATCCGGCACCTTGCGGCAACGCATCGCCTTGCGCGGTTTCGTCTTTTATCGTCGAATTCGAATCCCCCGGCGTCCCGTTAACTTCGGTGGTGTCAGGTGCGGCGCAAGACGTCAGCATCCAAAAAGCCACAACGAGTTTCGTTTTCATGGAACCTCCGGTTGCAAAGCTTTTCGGTGCCGCAGGCGGGGTAATTGAGGAGGACGGGAAACATTCCGATAAATCAGCGAAATCATGCGACAAAACACCTGTTCAGGCCGGTATTTTAGAATCCTGGAGTATGAATAAACTGCAGTTTAGACTGGCTTGATCTGGGATTCGGCGAAAGCAAGGGTGGATTCCACCAACTTGATCGCCGCCGCGGTTTCCTCCGCAGTCACAATGAAAGTTCCCTCTTCGTATCGGCGGACTGACGCAAAATCCGTCAGTTCGTTCAACTCATCCGACGCATTTGGCTTCGGGTTCAAACGGTCGATGATAACGGCCAAGTCGTAGACCAGGGGAACTGGTCGCGACTGTGCCACGAGGACCGCTTTCAATGCCTTTTCAACGGATTGCTGGAGCATGAAGAATGCCGTTTCGTAGCGGACTTGTGGATTTGCGGTCAGGGCTTTGGCCGCGAGCAAATCGTTCTTGGCAATTGCCAGGAGCTCGCGGGCGTACGGTAATTTGAAAATACGTTCCTTGGTCATTCGACTCCTCCGTGGATTAGAACGCCTTCTTCGTGAACGACTTGTGCCAATCCACCAATTGAGATTCGGCGCTTGTATTCTTCCAATGTCATCCAGACGACATGACGATCAAAAGATCGATATCGGACTGGTCGGTCAATTCCTTGCGCGCGGCTCACGAGGCCTGCCGCCTCCGCCTCGGGTAGTTTTCTTTTGATGAACGCCAATGTGGACATGAAAAATACTCTTGATTCCGCGCCCTGATGGTGAATGTCGCGTACCCTGAGACGATCGTTACATTGAACGCTAATACGGGCAAGGTCTGTCTAAGGCCCCGAAAATAAATGGTTTTTCGAGTTGGGCGGTCGTTGTGGCGTAGAACTTAATCACGCGCCGCTTTGGCTTGCCGGTCCCGCGGGCGCCAAACAAGAAAAAAATATTTGATAACGGTGTGTTAAGTGACCTAAGGACCATACTCCATAATTCGACAGGAAATACGGAGTAAATTCCACGTAACCAAGAGGCGATTAAGCAGACTTTTTCTTTGACGCTTTCCGGCTTGTCTTCTTTATCACCATCGGCGCGAGTTCCGCCGCTGCAAGTATTTCGATGCCTACTACTTGTCCTGCGCGATCAAAGTCCACGAGCATTCCGGGGCGAAATTCCACCGTGCGAGCGACTTTTCCCGAACGAAGTGCGACATAGGCCACGTCTAGATTCGAATCTAAAGTCACCTTTTTCATATTGTTCCCTTCCAATACGCCGTCACCACTAGAACACAAGGTCAAATCCCAAAATATTTCCTTTTCAATTGTTTCTCAACGCATTCTGGTTTCAAAATTGCTTTTGCATTGCAGGAACAAACTAAGGGGGTTCTCGCAATGAAAACCAATCTCACCCGATTGCTGTCCGCATTTGTCCTGGCCTCTGCACCACTGGCAGGCACTGCAACACTGTTTGCCAATGTTTACGCAGATACCTACAGTTGCCGCCCCGTGAATGCCCACACAACGCTCCAGGGCTCGGTACGACTTATCACGTCACCCAGTTATTCCCTTCGCTCGTTCGCTATCAGGGGCCTTGAACTGGGGCAGATCAAGATCAGCGAGGGTCCAATTGGAATCGAGGCTTTAGGAAGGGATATGTACATTGCGGACGCGACTCTGGATTACAAAATAATCGTTCCGAAGGTTGTGTTGAACGAGCACCGCGACAGCCAGCAAGTATTCGGGATGATCATCCGCAGCCTGGCCGGAACCTTGCCTCCGCCAAACCATACCCAACTGGGGCCCGTGCAACTTCTCGACTTCGAGCCACTCAACTGCAACGCCTCGGCGCCCTGAGCACCGGTAACGTCACACAAACACACACACAAACACACGGGGTCTCAGCGCTCGACCGCTGTGTCGCTGTTTCCTGCCTCGACACCGGGAATGGTTGCTCCCAGTTTCACGGCGTCAGCAAAAAATGTCTGGTTGGCAGGATTTTTAAGGTCTGCCCACACCGTCAATGTGATGTTGCTCACGGAAGTGATTCCGGCAAGCTCTCCCGCAGTATTGAACAGCGGACCTCCGCTGTCCCCGGGGCAGGCAGCCACTGGCTGTTCCTGAATCGCATAGACTCCTTCGTCGGCAAGGCTGATGGTCACGCCCGCAACGCGCTTGACCCTTCCGCCGGACACGTTGATGAAGCCTTCCGGTTTGTCCTCGGCTGCGTTGCAGCCAAATCCCACGACTTGCGCCTTGGCCTCGTACGGAATTCCCTGCGCCGCCAGTTTTGATGTTGCCGGCGCAATGTCTCGCTCAAAGACCAGGACCATGACGTCGATGGATGATTTCTTGAATGTTGCTCTTATGGATTTTTCGTCATCGGTTTCAAGGTAAGCTTTCGGCAAAATCCGTTTGACGGCCTTTACACCGCCGACCACCGGATCGGCCGGCTCGCAGTGCGCCGCTGTAATCATCGTGTTGCCGGACACAAACGTGCCGCTGCAATAAATCTTGTCACCAATGATTGCAACGGATGGAAAGGCCTCTGTATCCTTGCCCCCGATGACTTTTACGGCACCATTTTTTGACTTTGGGATGCACGCTGCAAGGGAAGTTGTGATGCACACCGAAATGGATGCGACAGTTAATGCAAGGCCAACCCGCGAACGCACCATCCCTGGTTTATATTGTCCTGACATTAGAACTCCCTGTTCAATGAATCAGTCAAACTCCAAGCCTAAGCCTAAGCCTAATTCTAAGCCTTCGTCTAATTTCCACCAAGCACTTCGTTCAAGTATTTCGCCTGCCATACACGGTTGTATTTCCGCCAGAAGGACGGAAGTTGATTTGGCGCATACGTGAAATTGCGGGCCGCACCCCGGCCATTCTTGCCAACCGAACTGAAAGTCGTCGGGTCGATCAAAGCCAGTTCGATGACTTTTCCGTCCGCCACCACCGAGAATTTCCCCGGTGCTTTTGCGGGATCCAGCGTGCTGACACGGAACAAAATATTGCCCAGGTGGCCATCCGGATGGGAATCCAGCAACGAAGTGATTTTTCCGATCAGCTCAGACCTGGCGTTGTTGTTGAGGCTCACCGTCGCGTTCAATTGCCGGATTGAATTCCCGTCGCCGCCCCCAATCAGTCCCTGATTGGCCGCCTTGTCGAAAAAGAATTCCTGGACGATCGTGATTTTTGATTTGCCTCCGCCAATGTCCCTGAGCCCGGCACCAACAATTTTTGCCGTCATGCCATTTTGTTCCCATCCAGTCGCGATACCGAACCTTTCGCCAAGGATTGCGAGTTCGTTGTTGTTGACGGTGATGGTCTTGGTAACGACTTGTTGGCCTTCGGCCGTTTGGTAAAGGTAGGCACCCTCGGCCTTGCCCCCAAGGCGCTTTCCGTTCGCCTGCGCCGCCTCGCCAAATTCGACCCATGCCTCCCTGCCTTTTTCACCGTAGTAGGGCTTCATGGTTGCTTCTAAATCCGCGATCGACCGGATCGTGCCACCGGCCGTGCCGATCCCTTGGGCCAGCGTTCGCAGTTGCCGGTATTGTTCGTACTGCGTTCTTGCGGCAGCCACCGTGGACGCGATGTTGAATCCGCCTGATGCGCATTGCTTGACGGCTTCGGCGAGCCTTGCGTCCACGGCGGCGACGTCGGAATCGTTGCGCACGGATTGCGCCTCTTTCGCCGCCTCGGTCAGCAAATTGTTACAGGCAAGCAGCTCTTGCCACCCCGTCGCGAGTCCTTTCACTGTGAAGGCAACTCCCGCAAGAGTATTTAGGGCCTGCATTCCATAAATCGTGCTGAGTTCACCGGCTTGTCCAAAGTAGCCGATCGCCGCGCCGCCAGATGTTGTGGCAACGGGCAGGGCGGCCAGGAACGGTGCCATCGTGAGCGCCCCGGCGCCTTGCATGACAAACTCCTCGCCCAACTTGCAGAAAAAGTTTCCACCGTTGAATCCTTTGTCGATCGCGGCGTTCACCACCGACAGTCCGCTGCCAAAGGCAAACGGCACCAAGGCCAGGGTTGCAGAGGTTGCGCCGGCGGTGGCTGCCGCAGTGGTTCCCGGCAGGACGGCTCCGGCAATGACGGGCGCACTGTAAATCACGAGGGGAACGAAGGGTGCCGCGTACGCCGCCGTTTCTGCGGCGCGAAGTTTGCCGAGGCCTGCCATGATGTTTTTTTGCTCGATGTCATTTGCCGCCTGCATCATGTTTCGCAGTTCCTGGCGTAACTGAAAGGGGACACCGAGGCATTCCAGGTTGTTTCTGATTTTATTGGCGGCACTGTACGCCGCCGCGACGCCTATGCTGCCCGGATTGTCCGCCACGGATCCTTCGCCCCGGATCCACGACGCGCTCCCTTCCATCAGGCTGTAGTAAGAGGCAAGGTTCCCCGTCTGCTGCAGAAAGCTCTGCAATTCACGACCAAAATTGGCGAGGTTTATTTTGACGTTGTTCTCCCACTCCGCGCTTGCTCTGGGCGTGTAATTGGGACAGTTCTGAATCACCTCGTCGTTGACGGCGATCGCGTCAGCCGGATGCCGGATGACGACAACAAAGAAATAATCGATCGCGTCACGCAGGCACGCACTCTCGGCCACAGCCTGGCTGGATACTTTGCTGCCAACGAAAGTGATCGTGCCATCGGCTTTCAGTGAGACGCCTTGGGACGCAAGGCACGTCCAATGCGGGCGCATCTCGTTGAGTCCTTCGTAGAAGTCATCTTCGGTCAACCCGAGGTTGTGGATCAGTGTGGAGTCTGGACCACTGACGCGTCCGGCCAGGATGGCAAGTTGCTGTCCACGGATGATCTCCGCAATACGCGCCTCGGTATAAACGGCGCCTATGGATCCCAGTGTTGCGGCCGTGGCAGGGTCATCGCCTGCATTGTCCTCGAGGGCATCCGAGAACGCCGCAGTGGCGTCAGAAGTTTTCATTTGACCGGAAACATAACTTGCCAGGATCTGGTCGATCGCACCGCGCAAGGCCAATTGACCTGGCGTCGCGGCAACGGTCTCGCATGAGCCGTTTTGGCTTCTCAAGGTAGACTTGCGAAATTTGGTCTTGCACGACGTTAGGAACGCAACGGCGATCAGGCACGTAACCGGAAAGGCCACGTAATTGACGAAGGCCAAGTCTCTGGCGCGGTGGCTAAAAATTCTCATCAACGGCCCTTTTCAAATTTCATTTTTGAGAGAGTCATTGCCCCGTGGTGTTGCAAACATCTGGCAGGATCCGTGCCCAATCGGGATTATACATGCTGACTGGCGTTCTGGCGTTATCGCCGCACCGCGATGCGGGGTTGAAAATCACTTCGAGCCTTGATCCGACTTTAAACGGCATTTGATAGGTCGGCTGCTGGCTTGCGATAAACGTCTGCGTCCATGAGTATGCACCCGGGCCAACGATTGAAATCGTCATGTCAGCGTTGCAAGAGGATCGGTGGCTGACGACCCCTGCGATAGTCTGCTCTTCGAGGGAAACGACAGACCCGCCGGACACAGCCACCTTCCCCGTGAAACACAACACGGCGTCGTTGAAATCCCTGTCACCGGTAAACGGATGGTCCTCGAAGTTCACGCCAACTTTTTGTGCCGAGACGCCTGGAAAGACTTGCAGGGCCGCACTTGCGGTTTTCCCGCCCATCCTGGCGACGATCCCCGTCGTTCCTGGTGCAATCCCTTTGAAACTGCCGCTGCCTTGTGACAATCCGATGGCAGGAGCATTAGCCGTCCATGCCGCCTGCGCCGTGACGTTTCGTCGTCCAGAAATACTGTAGGTGGCAAAGGCCGCAAAGGATGCGGCATTATTGATGGCGACAGATTGCAACGCCGGAGTGACTTCAAGGGACTGGATTTCGTCGCCAGGCTGCTGTGGCAGTGGGGGCGAAGGCGCAACGGGAGGGGGTAATGGAGACGGTAGTGAAGTCGGTACAACCGACGGAGCAGGCGTCGCAGGTATCGCAGGCAACGCCATCGCAGGCTCTTCTTTCGATTTGCGAACGTTCGACGAACCCGTCAACTGACTTTTGCCGCAGGCGGCGACCCCAGAGGCTGCAATGGTCAATGCCATCAGCCACCGTGCCATCAGGATAAAAGCACCCCGACGGATTTTCGCCCCGATTTCGATGTTGTGACTGAAAGGCATTCGGTCTTTTCGGTTCTAATCTGGGAAACTTGAGAAAGGGGTTTTATCGCAATAAATACGGGTTTTTAGGGCAGGTAGTTGCCCAGACCCCAGGGGAAACTGGCCCGAAGGACCCTGTCGCACCAAAATAACGCCGATGTTATTTTAGTTAAGACTAAACTAACATCGGCGTTGGAATAGATGACGTGGCGAGATCTTTCTGACCCGGAATGAATGTCGCGAAGTATCTCACAAGACGTGGGACCTTAAAAATGCTCCGGCCTGGCTCAAAAAACTTGAGGCCTAGCCCCTCCCGTTACCACGCTTGGCCTCACGGACACCGGATATTCTGGCTGATCTTGTCGGCAAGCCCTGTCAATGACCCGGCGTTGAAGTTGTAGACTGAAGTAAATTCCTCGCCAACATAGGCACCCGCCAATCCGGCGACCTGCTTATAGTAATCCCTCAAGGCCTGGATCTGCGCCGTTCCCTTGCCCCTGCTGCCATACGTTCTTTCGGTTTCGTCGACGAAATCTCCACCGCCGTTGTTGCTCGTTGATGACGACGAGAACAGCATGAATGGCTTCATTTTAGGTGAAGCAAACAATGAATCCAGGGTGGAAAATCCACCGTAGCGATGATCCTGACTGCCCGTACCATCATGCATGTACGTATCGGTCACGAGAACGACGACTTTGACCGAGTCTTCTGGCTGGGCCGCGAAGATCTGCAAGGCTTCACGAACGGCCATGATTCCTCCTTCCGGGATGTCGGAGCCACCGGAATTGGCGTTATTGAATTCCCTGGCAAGGGCACTGCTGAGTTGTCCGTCCCCGGCAGCCCACGGTCCACCAACGAACCACGGGGAGCCACTGCGGTCCTTTTCATCTTCGTAGGCGATCAGGGTGAAACGCAGTTGGGAAATCGGCTGGTTGAAGCCGGGCAAAATCTTGGACTGCATGGCGCTCGCAAATTCTCGCGCGCCATCGCGTACGGCTCGCACTTGGTTGCCCATTGAGGCGCTGCGATCAACGACAAAAGCGACATCTACGATTGGGGGCGTTGCCGTGCAAGCGCCGCTCGGGACGTTAGGCGGCGATATGGGCTAGTTAGGAGTCGGGCTCATTGGCCCGATCAAATTGGTCAGACTGAATTCAATGGCGATTGTGGCGTTAAGAAACTGATTCATCTGAGAGCCAACTTGAGACAGCATCGGGAGACTGAGCTCCGGATGCGGAAAAACGTCGCCGATGCGGGTCTCAACCCTGATGGATGGGACGGGATCCTTTGGGATCAGGGTTGCCAGGGACTGTTGTGCGACGTTCAGTTTTCCGAACAGGCCGCAGTCGACATTTGAGTCAATCACTTCCATGGACAATTGCGGTCTGCTTCTGAATTTCGCTGTTCCTTTGCAATTTACCAAGATTCCGGATGATGCTTTGACGTCATAGGTGGCCTCGAAGATTTCTCCGGTGGTACCACTGCCAGAGTTTCCTCCGACAACTTCTGTCGTGGGCGCCGATGCCACCGGGCACGAGAAAGAAGACGTTGGGACGAAGGAAAGATTGTCCATAAACAGAAGGCCACTCGAACCAGACTTGTATCTCACCACAAACTCGTCGACTGGTGGGTTGAACGAGGCAGTCACCGTTGGCGTCTCGGAAATGCTGTTCGCACCGAACTCACGGATCAGTGTTCCATTTGTGTGCAGTAGTTCAAACACCCCTTGCCATACAACCCGCTGTCCGTGAGTCTGAAACGAAACTGCGCTGATTGGCGTTGGAAACTTGAATTTGGCTCCATCATCATAGGTGGATACTGCAATAAAATCGGTTTCGAATGCCTCGGTAGACTGTTCCAGGCAACTCGGGCAACTATCGTAACGCCCCGCAAAATTGTAAATTAGTTTAGCTGGTCTACCTGTGACACTCACTCCACATCCCACATCGATCGCCTGACCAAGCCTGTGCATCTCCGATCCCACGCCATCAACCCGACCAAACAAATCTTCGAAGGTCAACAGAATTGGGGCCGGGAGAATTGGGGTCGGCGCATATGCGAAGGAAAGATCATTCATCAGCATGAAAGAATTCTTACCGGACTTGAAACGGATCGCGAACTGCGTGACTGGAGGGTTGAACACGACGGACATCGTCCCCATGCCAGTTCCACTTATGGGAGTTTTAAATTCTTTGCCGTAGGTTACCGTTCCATCCACACTCTCTACTTGAAAAACCCCGTTCTGATCTTTTGCCGCCCGCCCGTGAACGAATGAAACCCAAGACACGGCTTTAGGAAAACTGAAGACAGCGCCGTTGCCTTTCGTTTCAAACCCCAGGTAATCGTCCGCAAACTTTGCTCGCACGCTGCTGGCTGCGTTGCTGAATCCCGCGCCGTAATTGAAAAATTTTTCTTGATCCGAGCGCGCGGCACTTACGCCCGCTCCCAAATCTGCAGGTCCGTTAGCAGATGACGATGAGTTAAGACCATTCACGGTCCCGAATAAATTTTCAAACGTCAACACAGTCGGGTAGGTGATTTTTAGATCGTCAATGACCAGAGGAAGGCCCGTGGGATTTCCGGTAAGGCCTTCTGGATCTAATTGAATCTTGACGCTGCTGACGGGATGGTCAAACGACACGCTGATCGTCTTTTCTTCGCCGGGACTTGCACCGAAGCTCGCCACTTTAGCGCCGTTAACATACATGGCGTCCTTCTCGTTTTCGCGCCCCGGTTGGCCTTTGATTTTGAACTCCAGAGCGATCACTGGTTTGGTGAAGTCCCAGTTGACTAGTGAGTCGGTCGGGAATCCAAGTGAATCCGTCGCAAAAGCGCCAGCGGAATTGCTGCGGTAATTGATAAACTTCGAATTTGGCAAAGCCGGAATCCAAATTTTCAAACTCTGAGGGGTTCCCAATTTTACTGGGCCAATCTTTTCCTTCTTCCCTCCCGGGGCGGAACCCACGAAGACATTCGTAAAATTAAACTGCTCCGTTTTGATGCTCACTCTTGGGTCGTTCGCGACCTTCGCGATGGATTCTCCCTCCCCAACACTGTCGCCAAGGGATCGCGTTTCGCCTCCAACTTTCGTCTCGTTTGAGCACGACGACAAAAGACCGATTCCCAATGTTAGCCCAGCGATGATTGAGTGGACGGGCAACTTGTTCGACATGGACTTCCCTCGCAATTGAGTGATCGGGCGAAAATAATCAAGAGGGTGATCGGCATGTACCCTGCGAATCTGAGAATAAATTTTAAGCTACCGTAACTGCTGAGATATTAATGGTTGGGCGGCGAGTAGCGCCCCCTAATGCTGAAAATCGTCAATTCTCATCATTGGCACTGTTTAAAATCAGGAAATAGTCAAGGCGACGGTGTAACGGACCCTGCTTCTCTTGACCCGGAATGAATGTCGCGAAGTATCTCACAAGACGTGGGACCTTAAAAATGCTCCGGCCTGGCTCAAAAAACTTGAGGCGTAGCCCCTCGCGTGACCGGGCCCGACCTCACTGACACCGGATATTCTGACTGATCTTATCGGCGGAGCATCCTATTTAAGGTACTCCCCGCTCCACAACCGATGGAGAAATGTTTGACCATCAAGAAGATCGATCAGCTGCGCGGTGCCTGATAGTTGCTCTTTGATCAGAGTGCTTTTACCGGTCGAGCGGGGGCCAAATAGAAAAAAAGATTTTTTATCCAATAGTTTTTGTAGGTTAAGTGTTCTTGGTATCCCCATTTTGAGCATCCCTAATGCTGAAAAATGTCTATTCTCAGCATTAGCATTGTTTAAAATGAGGAAATACTCAAGGCGACGGTGTAACTGTCCCTGCTTCTCCGCAATCAAATTATTTACTTCCGATATTTTCCCTCAGTTTCTTCTCCGAAATACCGAAGGAATTTTCGGGAGGGATCGCGGATGCAAAAGATTCAGCTCAATACAGTCCTCGCGCTGACCCTGGTGATCGGCGCCTGTTCCAAATCCGGGAAGAACGGCTCCTCGGGCGGGACAAGTGAATCCGCAAATCCATACCAGGCCGTCGTCCAAAGCAACGGTGCCGTGCTTCGTGTGACGGGCATCAGCGACGCGACCGCGCAAAAAATGATGGTCCTTGTCAATGTGTTGGCGCCCACTGGCTCGAACGGTAACCCGTCCATCGAACGCCTCCCGATAGACAAACTCTCAAAATTCGCGTCGGATTCCGGGGTGGTTGCCCTTGCGCCGTTGGTGAAGCTGACCAGTGAAAGCGCGCAATACGACGGCCTTCGCATTGAACTGCCGATGGAAGAGCAAAGCGTACAGCCTGGTGATAATTTAGCGGTCTTCGTAGCGCGAGGAAAAGAAGCTTTCCTCGTCCCGATTTCAAAAAACAAGCGGTTCGGCTCACAAAAGGCTGGCTTCCGTTCCGCAGGCATTCGACTGATAGACTCCAAGGGCGGATCTCCGGTCGCCTTAAGTATCGTGAGGCTGAACAACACTGGAAAATCCAATAAATCGCTCGGTCTTGCTGGGGTCGCCGCGGATCCCTACGGCGCAAGTCCCATTATACCGACCGCGACGGGCGCTCCCGAAGTAAATCTCCCGTCTGCTTCGGCTTGTCCTAGTTCCTCGAATTCTCCGAGTCCCTCGGATTCTCCGGTTGAATGGGAAATTGTGTTTCCCATAGACCCGGAGAATCCATCTCGGGGTCGGGATGTTTATAGCCGAG
>Ga0214919_10001619_pt1 | contig 36481 bp, 33 predicted proteins | sample LL1503_MetaG_FD_177994 | JGI IMG/M metagenome (GOLD analysis project Ga0214919, IMG submission 177994) | Freshwater microbial communities from Lake Lanier, Atlanta, Georgia, United States - LL-1503 | ecosystem: Environmental > Aquatic > Freshwater > Lake | place: USA: Georgia | collected...
CCACTGCGCCCCCATTACATCGGCGCCCCCTAAATCGGGTACAAAGTGAACGACTAAATAAATTGCAGAGAAAAATAAGAGTATATAATCGGCGCCTTTTTTCATGTATTAAAATTAGTATATTAATTGGATTTAATTAACCCTAACCTTCATTACTACTTTTTTTATAGGGTCATCCCCTATCATGGGGGCATGCACATCTTCTGGAAAATAAATACTAAACATGCCAGCCTGTAAATTAAAAAATAATGTAGGGGTATCGGCAAAAAATAATACATCTTTCTCTTCGCTATATGCACCCTTGGGCATTGAACAACTGGTTCTAGCTCTCCAACCAACTTTTTCTTTTCCTTTTAATACAATTTGAATATCTATATAAGTATTATGGCATTCAAAACTAGCTAATGATTCTTCTTCAGACACACAGTTCCCCTCCATTATAATAGCCTTAATATCTTCCCCGTCTACCAGCATTGTTCCTGGTTCAGTATTTAATAAATTGGTGGTTACGATATAGTCAATTGCCTTGGCAAAACGCGGATGAAGGCTTGTATATTTATTAATTTCACTTAATTTATCTATTACCATAATTTAACATTAACGTTGTTTATTATTTTATAATTAGAATAATAATATTACTATCTATTAACATAAATTATTCATAATTTTTTACTTCTTTTTACTTTCTTTTTTACTTTCTTCAATTTTTTCCACTACCATCAAATCATCTACATCAATATTCATAGGAAGCTGTCCTACTTTTACAATAGCTCTTTTCCCTTTAAAGCCTATCACTTCACCAACTTGATAATTCTTTTTTAATTTCACCATCGCACCCACGATTATGGGTTGCTTGGTTTCTTTATATTGCTTATCTACTTTCTTAGCTAATTTATTTATTACAATTGTATCGTTTTTCTTAAAAAGTAAATTGTATAAATTCTTCATCACTTCTTCCTTCTTCTCCGATTTTTTCCAGTCCAGTGCTATTTGCTTCATTTTTCGCTCCATATCTTTCAAGTAAGCAAACTTTTCTTCTGAAACCCTATTCTGTTCTTTTAAAATTTCTATTTGTTGAATATGCTTTTCTTTATGAAGTACTTTATCAAGTTCTATTTTTAAACTTTCATTTTCTTTTAACTTTTTATGTAAATCTTTACGTTCTTGTTGCACCAATTGTAAATCCTGTTCGGTTCTATTTAATAACTTATCTAATTCAAAATGATGGCTATCAACTAATTTCCGAGCTCTATTTATTAAATGCTTAGGTAGACCAATTCTCTCTGCTATAGCAAATGTATAAGAACTACCAGGTTTTCCAATTACTAACTGATACTTTGGCTCAAGCTTCACTTCATCAAACTGCATGGCACCATTAATAATACCTTTGTTATGGTTAGCCATAACTTTTAAATTCAAATAATGTGTAGTTACAATACCTTGTGCATGTCTATTCGATAATTCTTCTAATATCACTTCAGCAAAGGCTCCGCCTAAGTGAGGGTCACTTCCACTTCCAAGTTCATCAATAAAAAACAAAGTTTTACCATTTGCATTTTCTATAAAATGCTTCATGTGTAATAAATGGCTTGAATAGGTGCTTAATTCAAAAGCCAAATTTTGCGTATCTCCTAATTGAATAAATAGTTGTTTGTAAATACCCATTTGAGAAGTAGCACTCATAGGCACTAATAAACCACTTTGCAACATGACTTGGTTTAATCCCAAGGTTTTCATAGACACTGTTTTACCACCAGCATTGGGTCCACTAATAATTAATATACGCGCTTCATCGTCTAATTCTAAATTAACAGGTATGGTTTTTTTACCTGATGTTTTATTATATAAATAAAGTAAAGGATGATAAGCCTCTATTAAATGTGTAATGGCTTTATTATGCACCATGGGTCTATTGCCATTCATGTCTATAGCAAGCAGTGCCTTGGCTCTTATAAAATCGAAGCTTCCAATAATTTGTGCATAGGTCAAAAGCAAAGTTGAATAAGGCGCTAACTGTGCAGTTAAGGCCCTTAATATTTTTTGAACCTCTTTTAATTCATCTTGCTCTAATCCATAGAGTTCATTGTTCAATTCAATAGTTTCTTCAGGTTCAATGAATGCTGTTTTACGACTATCGCTTTCTCCATGTAAAAAACCTTTCACCTGTCTTTTGTATTCAGAAAAAACAGCTACCACTCTTCTGCCATTGCTAAAGCTTTCATCAATATCGGCGGTATATCCAGACTTGGCTAATCGTTGCACTACTTTTTCAAAAATGCGTCGAAGCTCCTGCCTTTTTTTAAATAATTGATGTCTAATTTTTGCAAGGTCTTCCGAAGCATTGTCTTTTACTAATCCTCTGTCGTCTATAATTAAATCAATACATTCAATAATAGCTTTCTCATAATAGGAATTTTTTACTACCTCATATAAATTAGAATAAGCCATTTGCCTTTCTGCATCAAACCATTTAAATACTTGTTGAATATGATCACATAATTTTCTAACCAGCAACCACTGTTCGCCTGTTAACTGCGCACCAGGAATACCGAGTAATTTTAAATCCTTTCTTATATCTAAAACAAAATCAGAAGGGAAATATTGGTTTGCTAGTTTAATAAATTTAAACTCCTCGGTTTGTCTTAAGGCCTCTTCTATATATTTTTGATGAGTATGAATACGCATTTCATTCACCAGCTCTACCCCCATATTAGTCTGACAATAGTTTAATAAAATAGTAGTTACTTTATCAAATTCTAATTGAGTAAGGGCATTTTCGGGGTATACGCGCATAGGGTCTAAATAGTCCACGAATTTACTTAAATAAACATTAACAATAGGTGAACATATTGAAGCAAATTTTGTTATAATTTAGAATTGCATAAAAACTTTATACTAATTAACAAAAAAGACAAGCTCATACGCATGAAACTAATAAATAAAGCCTTTTTAGTATTACTATCTTTAGTATGCTTATCGGCATGCGCACAACCAACCAAACAAAAAAAATCTAAAAAAATAGATATGACTAATACTGAAACCATTACCCTAGGATCGGGCTGCTTCTGGTGTACCGAGGCCATTTACCAAAGATTAGAAGGCGTTGTAAAAGTAACTAGCGGTTACAGTGGTGGTTTTGTAGATAACCCTTCTTATGAACAAGTTTGTGATAAAAATACGGGCCATGCAGAAGTATGTCAAATAGTTTTCGATACAACTAAAATTAGTTTAGATGACATTTTAGCTGTGTATTGGAAAACACATGATCCTACCACACCAAATCAACAAGGCAATGATGTAGGCCCTCAATACCGAAGTGTAATATTCTTTCACAACGAACATCAAAAAGAAGTAGCGGAAAAGTACAAAGCTGAATTAACTGCTGCAAAGGCTTGGGATAAACCCATCATTACTGAAATTACTCGCTTTACTAAATTTTATTCAGCAGAAAGTTATCATCAAAATTATTATAACAATAACACGAATCAAGGTTATTGCCGTTATGTAATTGGGCCAAAGCTTGAAAAATTTGAAAAAGTTTTTGCTAGTAAATTAAAGAAGGAAGAAGACTAATTACAAAAAATAAAAATTAGTTCTGTGCAGCTACCCTGCCTAAACTAAATAATCTTCTTTGCCAGTAAGGGTCAGATAAGTCGCTTATAGTTACGCCTTGGCTAGTAGATGCGTGTGCAAACTTATTATTGGCTAAGTAAATACCTACATGTGATATATTTCTTCTGCCATCGGCTTTAAAGAAAATTAAATCCCCTTCTTTTAAATCGTTCCACTCAATTTTAGTACTTTGCTCGTATTGTTCAGCAGCAGTTCGTTTTAAATTAACATTGTAAATATCTTTCATAACATCTAAAGTAAAATAAGAACAGTCAACTCCATTTTTGGTACTGCCTCCTAAACTATAAGGGGTGCCCCACCACTCATCTATTTTTTGAAGTAGTGGAATATTTACAATGGACTCCACCGCAATATCCATTTTAATAGAATACTTTAATTGCAACCAATTTAATTTTTCTACCTCCGACAAATTAGAAGGCATTTTTTCATAATTATTAGCACTAGAAGTAACTGGTTCTGCAATTAGTCCATCAGATTCATTTTTAATATAAATCTTACCAGGTGTTACCGATATATTCGTTAAAAATTCTATTTCACCCCCTGCATTATTACCTTTATTAATGCTTTGAGTTAAATTATTTTTTTCCGTTATTTTTTGCGCCCTAGCTTGCACATTAGACGAGATAGTCTTTAGTGCATTACAGCTTTCTAAACTAATCACTGCTAGCACCATATACATTAATAGAAATTTCTTGTTTTTTAACATTGTAAGCAAGTTAAGTTAAGTCAGGCTAAAAAGGAATAATAACCCCATTTTTAACCCTTTTTTGTGGAAAATTAAGGCCGTTTTGCCAATGGTTTTTAACGATATTTGTAGCCTTAGCCCAAAATCCCAATGCCTACCTTTTCCCATTTACACGTTCACACGCAATACTCTTTATTAGATGGTGCCGCATCAATTGAAGGCTTATATGATAAAGCCATAGACGACAATATGCCGGCTTTAGCTATTACAGATCACGGAAACATGTTTGGTGCCTTTAAGTTTGTAAGTCAGGCTTGGAAAAAAACAAAGGTCATTGGAAAAGATAAAGAAGGAAAAGATATTCTAGCGCCTGTGGTGAAACCAATTGTGGGTTGCGAGTTTTATGTAGTAAAAGATAGACATGCTAAACAATTTACCAAGGACGCAAAAGACCAACGCTTTCATCAAGTTCTGCTTGCTAAAAACGCAATAGGTTATCAAAATTTAATTAAACTTACTTCACTTGGTTTTATTGAAGGCATGTATAGCAAGTACCCTCGTATTGATAAAGAATTAATTTTAAAACACCACGAAGGTTTAATTGCCACAACTTGTTGTATTGGTGCATATGTGCCGCAAACTATTTTAAACCAAGATGAAGCCACTGCCGAAAAAGAATTCAAATGGTGGTTAGATATTTTTGGAGAAGATTATTATATCGAAATTCAAAGACATAAAATACCTGAACAGGAAACAATTAATGCACTACTTTTAAAATTTTCCAAAAAATTTAAAGTACCCGTTATTGCTACTAACGATAGTCACTATATTAATGAAGACGACGCCAATGCACACGACATTTTATTATGTATTAATACTGGAGAGAAACAATCCACTCCAGGTTTCGACGATTTTGTAAACGATGAGTTGCAAATAAAAAACAGGCGTTTTAAATTTCCAAATAACGAATTTTATTTTAAGACACAGGAAGAAATGACTGCTTTATTCAGCGACATTCCTGAGTCCATTGACAATACCAATGCAATTGTTGATAAAGTAGATGTTCTGAATTTAAAAAAAGATATTTTACTTCCCGCCTTCCCAATTCCTAAGGAGTTCCAAATTCATAAGGAAGCCAATATGAATCAGTGGGAATTATTAAAACATTTAACATGGGAAGGTGCACATAAAAGATATCCTGAAATAACTGCAGAATTACAAGAGCGTATCGATTTTGAATTATTCACTATTCGTACCATGGGTTTTGCGGGATACTTTTTAATTGTAAGTGATTTTATTTCAGCTGGTCGCAATATGGGTGTGTTTGTAGGGCCAGGTAGAGGTTCTGCCGCAGGCTCTGTGGTGGCTTATTGTATTGGTATTACGAATATAGATCCTATTAAATATCAATTACTATTTGAGCGTTTCTTAAACCCCGATCGTAAGAGCATGCCCGATATTGATACAGACTTCGACGACGAGGGCCGTCAAAAAGTTATAGACTATGTAGTAGATAAATATGGCAAAGAACAAGTAGCACAAATTGTTACATATGGCACCATGGCTGCCAAAAGTAGTATCAAAGATGTAGCCCGTGTAATGGACTTGCCTTTATCTGAAAGTAATTTACTTGCTAAACTAGTACCTGATAGACCTGGTACAGAATTAAAAAGATGTTTACATGCACCATTAACTGTGAAAGAAGGTGAAAAATCTTTGGCAGAAAAAGAAGGCTATCAGCCAGAAGATATAGACAATGTAAAAAAATTAAGAGAGATTTATAAAGGAAGCGATTTACGTGCCGCTGTTTTACATGAAGCAGAACGTTTAGAAGGTTCCATAAGAAATACAGGCATTCATGCAGCTGGTATTATTATCGCCCCTAGCGATTTAACTGAAATCATGCCTGTGGCTACTGCCAAGGATTCAACTTTATGGGTAACACAAATTGAAGGAAGCGTGATTGAAGAAGCCGGTGTACTTAAAATGGACTTTTTGGGTTTGAAAACGCTTTCTATTTTAAAAACTGCACTTGAATTAATTAAACAAAACCATGGCATTAGTATTAATTTAGATTTAATACCACTAGACGATGCCAAAACTTTTAATTTATACCAACGTGGTGAAACGAATGCTACTTTCCAATTTGAGAGTGTGGGTATGCAAAAACATTTACGTGATTTAAAACCAGATAAGTTTGCCGATTTAATTGCTATGAATGCCTTGTACCGCCCAGGTCCTATGGCCTATATACCTAATTTCATTGAGCGTAAACATGGTCGTGAATTAATTAAATACGACTTACACGTAATGGAAGAAATACTTTCAGATACTTATGGTATTACTGTATACCAAGAACAGGTAATGTTACTAAGTCAAAAAATTGCGGGCTTTACCAAGGGCGATGCCGATGTACTAAGAAAGGCCATGGGTAAAAAACAAAAATCGGTTTTGGATAAAATGAAAGCACAATTTGTTGCTGGCGCTGTAAAAAATGGTCATCCTGAAAATGTATTGGAAAAAGTTTGGTCTGACTGGGAAGCCTTTGCTCAATATGCCTTTAATAAATCACATTCAACTTGTTATGCTTATCTAGCCTATCAAACTGCTTATTTAAAAGCGCATTACCCTGGAGAATATATGTCAGCTGTTTTAAACCATGCAGGCAGTATTGAAAAAATTACTTTTTTCATGGAAGAATGTAAAAGAATGGGCATTAAAGTATTAGGGCCTGATGTAAATGAATCATTGAAAGGTTTTTCAGTTAATAAAAAAGGGGAAATTAGATTTGGACTAGGCGGATTAAAAGGCGTAGGAGATGCTGCCATTGAAGCCATTATCACTGAAAGAACAAAGGCTGGACATTTTGCAGATATGGTTGACTTTATGAAAAGAGTATTGTCTCGAGCTGTAAATAAAAAATCTTTAGAAAGTTTAGCTTATTCAGGAACCTTTGATTGTTTTACTGAATACCACCGTGCACAATATTTTACTATTGCTGATGGTGATAGAATTTCAGGATTAGAAAAATTAATTGGCTATGCGCAAGCGCTTCAGTCCATGACAGCAGGTACTACTAATACTTTATTTGGCGATTTACCAACTGCTATGCAAGTACCCGTGCCTAAAATACCTTCTTGTGATGAGTGGACTTTAACTGAAAAATTAGAGCATGAGAAAGATATTACAGGTATGTTTATGAGTGGCCACCCGCTTGATCATTATAGTTTTGAAATGCGTCATTATCAGTTCACGCCTATAAATGCATTTAATGAAGTAAAAGATAATCTTGCTTTATATCCAAATAATTTAGGTAGACAATTTAAACTGGCAGGGCTTATTACCGATGTGCAACACCGTGTTACTAAAACGGGTAAGAACTTTGGTTCTTTTGTAATAGAAGACTTTGCTGGCAAAACCGATTTTTTATTGTGGAGCGAGGATTATGTAAAGTTTCAAAATTATTTAGAAGTAGGACAAAAAATATTTATCAATGGTTCTTTTAGAACAAGGTATAACCAATCGAATCAATTTGAGTTTAAAATAGTAACTATGTCTTTACTTGAGACAGTGAAACAAGTACAAACTAGGTCCATTGAAATAAGCCTCCACCCTAGTCATTTAAATAAAGAAATGATTCAATTCTTTGAAAAAAACTTAAAACAGAACCCAGGTAAGTCTTCTTTTAAAATAAGCTTTGTTGAACCCAAGGATCAACTAGTGGCTAGTTTACTCACAATTGAAAAGGGCTTTCAAATGAACGACGACCTTGTTCAGTTCTTGGACAGCAACCCAGCATTGAATGTACAAGTGAATTTGGTCACATAAGCATTCCGATTAAAGACAGCAAGTCCGATTCTCTGCCATAGAATTTGTCCCCAAAGGCTTGCTGATAAAGTGGAAAAGTCAAATAGGCAGGTATTGAAGTTTGGAACTAATTTTGAACATATAATTAAAGGAGAAAAGAATTAATTAAATTTTAAGAATTCAAATAAATAGAAACCTAACAATATAAAAAATATAAATATGAGTTTAGAATTTACAGACGCCAATTTTCAGAGTACCGTTATGGAAAGCGACAAATTAACAGTAATTGATTTTTGGGCAGAATGGTGTGGCCCTTGCAGAGCAATTGGTCCAGTTATTGAAGAATTAGCTACCGAATATGCAGGTAAAGTAAACATAGGAAAAGTAAATGTGGATGTGAATCCTACTTTAAGTATGAACTTTGGTATTACTTCTATCCCTGCTATCTTATTCGTAAAAGGTGGTCAAGTAGTAGACAAGCAAATTGGTGCTGTACCTAAGTCTGTATTAGACAAGAAAATACAATCCCATTTGTAGTTGAACATAACATAGATCGATTTTAAAAAATAGGCATAGTTTGCCTATTTTTTTTTATCTTTCTATCTCAATTGAACAACTATGGAAAGATTTCAAGGTTTATTTGGTATCGTAATCATATTAACGATTGCATTTTTATTCTCTAATAACAAAAAGAATATTAATTACCGTTTAATAGCAAGTGGTTTATTACTTCAATTAACTATTGGCTTTCTCATTTTGAAAATTCCAGCGGTGACCAGTTTTTTCCAATTATTAGGAAGAGGAATGGGAAAAATTGAACAATTTGCCCGTTCAGGTGCCGCATTTGTTTATAGTGGTGTGGCCGCAACAACACCTACTGGTGTAGCGGACTTCGCGAACGGCGGTTTTGTATTTGCTTTTAATGTAACAGCTACTATTATATTAGTTTGTGTATTAGTTGCATTATTTTATCATTTTGGTATTATGCAAAGAATAGTGGCAATTGTAGCAAAGGCCATGAATTTTATTATGCGAGTAAGTGGTGCAGAAGCTTTAAGTAATGTAGCTAGTGCCTTTGTAGGACAAGTAGAAGCACAAATTATGATTCGCCCTTATTTAACTACCATGACTAAAAGTGAAATACTAGCTAGTATGAGTGGAAGTTTAGCTTGTATTGCTGGGGGTATATTAATAGTATATGCAAATATGGGCGCACAAGCTGGAATGGACTTAGCGCCTAAATTAATTACAGCAAGTTTAATGGCAGCACCAGGTGCACTTGTTATTGCTAAAATTGTTTTTCCAGAAACAGAAGTTTCTCAAACTATGGGAAAAGTAACATTACAAGTAAAAAGTCAATACAGTAATACCATTGACGCTATAACTCATGGCGCAGGCGATGGTTTTAAATTAGCCATGAATGTAATTGCTATGTTAATTGGTTTTATTGCTTTAATAGCCATGATTGACTGGTGTATGCTTTCTATTGGACATTTATTTAACCCAAACTTACATTTAAGCTTAAATTTTTTATTTGGTAAATTATTTTATCCAATGGCTTGGGCTATGGGTATTCCTACTGCCGATATTCAAAACGCAGCAACCTTACTTGGACAAAAATTAACCATTAATGAATTTGTGGCTTTCAAAAGTTTAACTAGTAAAGTAGTTCCTATTATTACAGAGAAAGGTTTGCTTATTGTAAGTATTGCAATTTGTGGCTTTGCCAATTTTAGTAGTGTAGGTATGCTTATAGGAGGTATTGGAGAACTAGCCCCTACTCGTCGTAAGGACTTAGCAGAACTAGGTTTGAAAGCACTTTTATGTGGTACCCTCGCCTCTTATTTATCTGCAAGCATTGCAGGTATTTTAATAGGCTAATTAGCGAAATAAAAAATAATATAATTTTTATTAGTGCATTTTAACAACTTAATTATTAAGATATTTGGTAACTTTGCAGTCTAAATATGTGGACTATGAGTACGGGTAATATCGAAATTATTATTGCATCAGAAAAAGACAATCTCTTACAAAAAATAGGAAATAAAGTTATTCATAACGAACGCATTAGTTTTGATGAAGGCGTTTATTTATTTGAAAAAGCATCACTTCCCTATGTTGGCGCATTAGCGAATTGGAAAAGAGAATCTTTACACGGCGATACCACTTACTTTAACAAGAATTTTCATATTGAACCTACCAATGTTTGCGTTTTCTCTTGCAAATTTTGTTCTTACTCAAAATTATATGCACATAAAGAAGAAGGCTGGGAACTCACCATTGATCAAATGATGGACATTGTAAAATCTTACGATGGCAAACCAGTTACTGAAGTTCATATTGTAGGTGGCGTGCATCCGAAATTAACTTTAGATTTTTTTATTACTTTATTGAAAGCTATAAAAGCACACCGCCCTGAATTACATATTAAAGGTTTTACTCCTGTTGAATTAGATTACATGTTCCGTAAAGCAAATTTAAGTACTGAAGAAGGTATGAAGCGAGCACACGAAGCAGGTCTCGATTCTTTACCTGGCGGAGGTGCTGAAATTTTTCATCCAGAGATTAGAAATATTATTTGTGCCGATAAAGCTACTGGTGATGAATGGTTGCATATTCATAGAACAGCGCATAATTTGGGTATGCATAGTAATGCAACATTATTATATGGTCATATTGAAAAGGCTATACACCGTATTGACCATATGGAAAGATTAAGACAACTTCAAGATGAAACCAAAGGTTTTAATACTTTCATTCCTTTGAAATTTAGAAATAAGGATAATGACATGCATAATATTCCAGAGTCCACCATGGCCAATGATTTAAAAATGTATGCTATTTCTCGTTTATACTTAGACAATTTTCCACATCTGAAAGCCTACTGGCCAATGCTAGGTCGTGAAGTAGCGCAATTAACTTTAAGCTATGGTGTTAATGATATCGACGGAACTATTGACGATACAACTAAAATTTATTCCATGGCAGGTAGTGAGGAACAAACCCCTGTAATGACTACAGAAGAATTGGTACGCTTAATTAAACAAGCTAATCGAAAGCCAGTGGAAAGAGGTACACTTTATAATGTGATACAAGATTATTCTTTAGTAGAGATGGACTAATTAATTACTTAACACTCTGCCAGTCCAATAGGAATTTGCATAGCCAAACCACCTTCAGCAGTTTCTTTGTATTTAACACTCATGTCAAGTGCCGTATTCCACATTGTTTTAATCACTTTGTCCAAACTCACTAATGCTAAATCGGGTGTACTTTGTAATGCTAATTGTGCAGCAGTAATGGCTTTAATTGCACCCATGGTATTTCTTTCAATACATGGAATTTGCACCAAGCCTCCTACCGGATCACAGGTTAATCCTAAATGATGTTCCATTGCAATTTCTGCAGCCATCATTGTTTGTTTTTGATTGCCGCCTAGTAATTCAGTGAGTGCAGCGGCAGCCATGGCAGAAGAAACGCCTATTTCTGCTTGACATCCCCCCATGGCTGCAGAAATAGTAGCTCCATTTTTAAATAATATACCAATAGCACTAGCAGTCAATAGAAAATTAGAAACCTTTTCTTCATTCTTATTTTCTGCAAATAATAAAGCATATAATAAAACAGCCGGAACTACACCAGCAGCTCCATTAGTAGGGGCTGTGACCACTCTCCCAAAAGAGGCATTCTGTTCATTAACGGCTAAAGCAAAACAACTCACCCAGTCTAAGATATTAGAAAAGCTTTGACTTGTATTTTTAATAGCAGCCATCCATTCATTTATATTATTATATTGTGCCTCTTTTAATAATTTTTTATTTAAAGCAAAGGCCCTTCTTTGTACAAATAACCCTCCTGGCAGCTCTCCTTCAGTATGGCAACCTTTATAAATACAGGCTAACATAGTTTCCCAAATATTATTTAAGGCAAGTGACACTTGCATTTCTTCTCTAATTGTCTTTTCGTTTTCTTTAACAATTTCACAAATAGGCAAACCTGTTTTTATACACCAATGTAATAATTCATTAGAATTTTTGAAATCAAAAGGAACCTCAATATCCTTGATATTATTGTTAATATTAGTAGGTTGGAAAATAATTTTATTATCTTTCTCAATTTGTTCTTCAATAAATCCACCTCCAATAGAATAATAAGTATAAGTATATTTTTCAACGCCAATGGTAACAATAAATTGCAAGCCATTTGGATGATGAGTTAGTAATTGATCTTTTAAAAATTGTAAATCTCTTTCATGATCAAATGAAATATTTACATTTTTATTTATAATTATTTTTTTGTGAATTTTTATATCAGCAATGGTTGATACGATTAAATCGGTATTGGTTGTAATGGGATCTTCTCCCATTAGACCCATCATTACAGCCATATCAGTTCCATGACCCTTTCCTGTTTTTGCTAGTGAACCATATAATAAAACTTGCACCGATTTTAGTTTATCGAGACCAAAATTGCTTTCTACTTTTTGAACGCAATTTATAGCAGCAAGCCAAGGCCCAAGGGTATGAGAACTTGAGGGCCCTACCGATATTTTAAACATGTCAAAAACTGAAATAAACTTTTCCATTGGCTGATATAAATATAGCTTAGTTTTTATACATTTGAATATGAAATTTACAACTGTTTTAGCCGGACTCTTATTTGTTGCATTATCTTCTATAGCGCAATCTGATACTAATTTACTTGAAAAATTAATGCAGCAAAAACCAGCGCAATTTGCTAAAATTCTATCTAATCCTAATGAATTCCGCTTACAAATTTTATATACTCAAATAAATAGAGACAAAAATAATATTCCTCATTTCAAAGAGTATAGCTTCAGACTTAATCCTAAAGAATATTTTTATCCAGCCAGTACTGTTAAAATGCCATTAGCTTTTTTAGCTTTAGAGAAAATTAATAATTTAAATATAAAGGGACTTACGAAATCTACACTCATGGTTTACGATAGTGTAGAATGTAGACAAGAACAAATTTATAATAACCCCTATTCTTTTAATGGCACACAAAATATTGAACAGGCTGTTAAAGAAATATTTTTAGTGAGTGATAATAATGCCGCCAATCGTTTATTTGAATTTGTAACACCCCATACTGTTCATGAAAAATTATCAGAGAAAGGTTATAAAGATGTTTATATCAGAAATAGATTAGAGTTAGCAAGAACTGCTAAAGAAAACAGAAGCACTCAAGCTATTGATTTTTATAATGAGAAAGGAAAAATAATTTATCATCAACCTGCAGCAATTAATAAAGACAGCCTTCCTTATTACAATGCTTTTATCGGCAACGGCTATTTAAATAATCAAGATTCCTTAATAAAAAGCCCTTTAAATTTTTCAGAAAAAAATAGAATTTATTTAAGCGATCTTACTCATATTTTAAGATCGGTTTTGTTCTTTGATCAAACCCCTCCGTCTCAAAGATTTAATTTAACCTCTGAGGATAGAAAATTTTTATTGCATTATATGCATACCTTACCAACTGAATCTCAGTATCCTACTTACGACACAGCTAATTATTGGCCAAACTATTGTAAGTTTTTATACACCGGTTCGGAGAAAGGCCCATTCCCAAATAATTTGAAAATATTCAATAAAGTAGGTGATGCATACGGATTCTTATTAGATATTGCCTATGTGATGGATCCGGAGAAAAAAATTGAATTTATGTTAAGTGCAGTTATCTATTGTAATAGCGATGGCATTTTAAACGATAGCAAATATGACTACGATTCAGTGGGCTTCCCATTTTATAAAAACTTAGGACAGTTAATTTACAACTACGAGCTTGAACGCAAAAAAGTCTTTCTCCCTAATTTCACCTCCTTTCTTGAAGTTGCTAAATAGATGTTAACAGAAAGGGAATAATTTATGGATATTCAAAGTCCAAAACTTACGTCTGTTTGCGAATTATTTGCGAAATTTGTATTTCAAATAATCAATCATGATATTATCTTCTCTTTTAAACAGATTCAGTGAGCCCGAAACTCTAAAAATGGCAAAATTAGGCCGTGAATTAAGAGCTCAAGGCAAAGACGTTATTGACTTAAGTTTGGGTGAACCCGACTTCGACACCCCACAACACATTAAAGATGCCGCTATTAAAGCCATCAATGATAACTGGTCTCACTATACACCCGTAGCTGGTTTTGCCGATTTAAGAGAAGCTGTATGTAGTAAATTAAAGCGTGATAACAATTTAGATTATAAACCAGAGAATATTGTAACATCCACTGGTGCTAAACAAAGTTTAGCCAATGCCATTTTAGCCTTGGTGGACGATGGCGATGAAGTAATCATTCCTACTCCATACTGGGTAACTTATTCTGAACTTGTAAAAATTGCACGAGGTAAGGTAGTCGAAATTAGAAGTACCGTAGAAGATGGTTTTAAAGTAAGTCCTGCACAAGTGGAAGCAGCCATTACTTCAAAAACAAAAGTATTTATGTTCTCTTCTCCTTGTAACCCTTCAGGCGCAGTGTATAGCAAAGAGGAATTGAAAGCACTTGCTAATTTATTTAAAAAATATCCAGGCATTACTATTTTATCAGATGAGATTTATGAGTATATCAATTTTGTAGGCAAACACGAAAGCATTGCACAATTTGCAGAAGTCAAGAATCAAACTATTGTTATTAACGGATTAAGTAAAGGTTTTGCAATGACTGGCTGGCGTTTAGGCTATACAGCATCAAGTGTTGAATTAGCAAAGGCCATGGAAAAACTTCAGGGTCAGTTTACTTCAGGTACTTGTAGTATTACCCAAAAAGCTGCTGTCACTGCCTTAATAGGTGATTTAAAACCTTCTATTGAAATGACAGAGGAGTTTACGCGTCGTCGTGAAAAAACTTTGGCCCTTGTAAATGACATTCCAGGCTTTAAATGCTTTGCTCCTCAAGGTGCGTTTTATGTATTCCCCGATGTAAGTGCCTATTATGGTAAGTCTGATGGAACTACTACTATTACCAATGCACCCGATTTTAGTATGTATATTTTAAATGAGGCCAATGTATCATCTGTAATGGGTGACGCATTTGGAGAACCTAATTGTGTTCGTTTCTCTTTTGCAAATAGTATGCCCAATATAGAGAAAGCTTGGGCTCGAATTAAGATAGCCTTGGCTAAATTAAAATAAAGCCTTTTAGTGTAAATAAATTAATTTTAGAAGCGTTATACAAGTAACGCTTCTTTTTTTTAATAAATACTATGACGCCAGAGAAATTTCAAATGTTTGAAAACAGGTTGCTTAAAAATTATAAGCATCGTATTAAACAGGCTAAACGACAAAATATAAGCTGTTGGCGCTTGTATGACCACGATTTGCCAGAATTTCCTGTTTGTGTTGAAATTTACGAAGACTATATTTATATAGCTGAATACAATCGACGCCATAGTTTAAGCGATGAAGAACATGATATTTGGTTCACTGAAACCAAAAAATGTATAGCGGGTATTACAGGTTTACCCATTGAGAATATGTATGTAAGAGTGCGAAAGAGAATGGATCACAAAGAAGAGCAGTATGAAAAAGAAGAAACCCTTCCAATTTCAAAAATAATTACGGTGCATGAAAATGGATTGCAGTTTAAAGTAAATCTTACCGACTACTTAGATTCTGGATTATTTTTAGACCACCGAATTACAAGGCAAATGGTACAAGCAGAATGTAAAGATACCGAATTTTTAAATTTATTTTCTTACACTGGTTCATTCTCTGTTTATGCAGCAGCTGCAAGTGCCAAAACCGTTACCTCTGTAGATTTATCTAAAACCTATTTAGCTTGGAGTGAAGAAAACTTTGTTTTAAATAATTTAAATAACAAAGTTGCTTACCAATTTATTCACGCCGATGTAAAGCAGTATTTAAAAACCTTGCCTGCTAATAAATATGATTTAGTAGTCATGGACCCCCCTACTTTTAGCAATAGCAAAAGAATGAAAGATGTATTAGATATTCAAAGAGACCATGTTGAACTCATCAATGATGTAATTCGTACTATGAAACCAGGAGGTATTTTATATTTTAGTACTAATTTTTCTCATTTTAAATTAGATGCAGAAAGTATTCATACCAAAATCATAAAAGATATTACCAAGGCCACTACTCCATTCGATTTTGATGGAAGATTAAAAAGAGCCTGCTTTAAATTACAGAAGCAAGTATAAATTCATGAATGGCTAATACTTGCGGAGTTAATAATTGTATTTCATCATTCACAATGACTTTATCACATAAACGCATTTTAATAGTATCACTAATTTGATGATGCATTCTTTTTTCAGCGTCTTGTTTTGTACAAGTATCTCTTTGCATAATTCTTTGAATTCTAAGTGGCATGGGTGCTGTTACTCCAATCACAAAGTCTAAACCTTCCACTGCATTTGATTCAAATAAAAGAGCTGCTTCTTTAATTACATAAGTAGCTGTTTGTACTTTAGCCCAATCCCAGGCTGCTTGAATAGTAATAGGATGTACAATTGAATTTAATAAGGCTAACTTATGTGCATCGGAAAAAACAATGGAAGATAAATAAGCTTTTTGTAAAATGCCATTTTCATATACTTTCTCTCCGAATTGTTTAATTAGGGCAGATTTAATTTCAGGACTTGTTTGCATCAACTGCTTTGCTGTATCATCAGCATTAAATACAGGCACACCCAGGTGCTGAAATATTTTGGCGACCATGGTTTTACCTGCACCTATTCCTCCCGTAAGTCCGATCATCTTTGACATAAAAAAGTCCGAAATTAGTTACCCCAATTTCGGACTTTTTTTAATCAAACCAATTATAATTATTTAGAGTTGGTTTTTGACCATTCTAAGCTTATAGATGATTTTTCAATTTTCAAGTAAGAACCAGGACTTACTTCTAATTGAATTGTGTTGTCTTCGTTTACTTTATTTACAGTACCATGAATACCTGCGATAGTGACAACTTTATCTCCTTTTTGAATATCATCAATAAACTTCTTTTGCTCTTTTGCTTTTTTAGCTTGAGGACGAATCATAAAAAACCAGAAAACTAAAATTATACCACCCAACATTACTAATTGGAAAGTACCTCCTCCTTGTGGTGGAGCTTGTAATAAGAATTGTGTCATTTTAATTAATTTATAATTATAAGCAAATATAATGCAAAGAAACTATTTAGCCTTATGGCTTATTTTTTGAATTTTCCCAGAAGCCACTAACTCTTTGTGTATATTATCCAATATACCATTCACAAAATGGCCACTTTGTTCAGTGCTATAATCCTTGGCTAAATCAATGTACTCATTAATAGTCACTTTCGTAGGTATGGTATCAAAATACAATAACTCACAAACGCCTAAACGAAGTAGTATCATATCCAATACCGCTATACGTTCGGGATCCCAGTTATTTAATTTAGGTTTAATTACTTCTTCGGTGTATCCTTTTTTGTCAATTGCTGTTTGAAGTAAGTCTGTCGCGAATTTCATTTTTTCATCACCCACTAAATCAAGAAAATTTATACTTACTGGCTTTTGCAAATAATCCAACATAAAGCCCACCATCATTTCTCCTTCGTCTTCCCAGTTCGCAAAACGCTCATCGATATATTCTAAAATAGTATCCGATTCTAATATTAAGGTGCCAAATATATATTTAAGTATTTCTTTTTCTTTGGCCTTGTCTCTACTTTGATCCTCGATATATGTTTTATAAATAGCTGAATCAGATAGGTTTCTAAACAAGGTTTTTACAATATTCTCATCCACCCATTGAGCAGGATTAACAAGTGCTATTGCTTTTTTGAATTTCTCCGACTCTATGGTTTGCCATACAATACTATTACCTGCTAATTTAATATTTACAGATAAATCGGCTTGATTGGGTAAATTTTTTGAGGCTCTCTGCCCTGCCTCTATTTCGGCATACAATGCTACTTGGTGTAAAAGATGAACAAGGAAAACGAATAAATTACGTGTTTTGTCAAATTCCTTCTGAAGTAGGGAGCCGGGACTGCTTTGGTTCTGATTTTCAACCATATACAACACCTGCATTACTTTAATTCTAATATTTCTTCGGTTCATCATATGTATAAGAGCTAAACGGCTGCAAATCTATCTAAAATTATTGGTAAAAACTGACATTTTTTACCATAAACCTTTGCTTATCATGCAATTTTAGGCATAGATTTGACCTCCCCTACGCTGAAAAAACGAATAAACTGAAAATTTGGCCTATTGTATAAGAAAAAATTGCAGTGGCACGGTTATCGATGTAATGGAAGTACAAACATTTATTAATAAACTAAAAACGATAAAGTATGGCTAAGAAATTAAACATTACTCCTCTGCACGACAGAGTAATTGTTAAGCCTGCCGCTGCAGAAGAAAAAACAGCTGGAGGAATCATTATCCCTGATACTGCAAAAGAAAAACCACAACGTGGTGTAGTAGTTGCAGCTGGAACTGGTAAAAAAGACGAACCTGTAACTGTTAAAGTAGGCGATACCGTTTTATACGGCAAGTATGCTGGAACAGAAATTCAAATTGAAGGTCAAGATTTATTGATCATGCGCGAAAGCGATATTTTGGCAATTGTATAATTGTTAAAGTAAGTAGAATTATTAATTAACGAAATAAAACAAGTTTATATGTCTAAAATGATTTTTTTCGACTTAGAAGCGAGAAATAAAATGAAAAAAGGGGTTGACACACTAGCCAACGCCGTAAAAGTAACCTTAGGACCAAAAGGTCGTAACGTAGTTATTGAAAAGAAATTTGGATCACCTTCTATTACTAAGGATGGTGTTTCTGTTGCCAAAGAAATTGACTTAGAAGATCCTATCGAAAATATAGGTGCTCAAATGGTTAAAGAAGTAGCAAGTAAAACTGCTGACCAAGCAGGTGATGGTACTACTACTGCAACTGTTTTAGCTCAAGCTATTATTGGCGAAGGTTTAAGAAACGTTACAGCAGGCGCTAATCCAATGGATTTAAAACGTGGTATTGATAAAGCTGTAGAGAAAGTGGTTTCAAGTTTAAAAGCACAATCTCAAGCAGTGGGTAACGACACTAAAAAAATTGAGCAAGTAGCTTCTATTTCTGCAAACAACGATAATGAAATTGGTAAATTAATTGCCCTTGCAATGAGCAAAGTAGGTAAAGAAGGTGTGATCACTGTAGAAGAAGCAAAAGGAACAGATACAACTGTAGATGTTGTAGAAGGTATGCAATTCGATCGTGGATACGTATCTCCTTACTTTGTTACAAATAGCGAAAAGATGGAAGCTGAAATGCAAAATCCATACATTTTAATTTATGATAAGAAAATTTCAGCAATGAAAGACATCTTACATATTTTAGAGAAAGTAGCACAAACTAGTCGTCCACTAGTAATTATTGCTGAAGACTTAGAAGGCGAAGCAATGGCAACTTTAGTAGTTAACAAATTACGTGGTACTATTAAAGTAGCTGCTGTGAAAGCACCAGGCTTTGGTGATCGCAGAAAAGAAATGTTAACTGATATTGCAATTTTAACTGCAGGTACAGTTATCTCTGAAGAACAAGGTTTCAAATTAGAGAACGCTGACTTGAGTTATTTAGGTCAAGCAAGTTCTGTAACTATTGATAAAGACAATACTGTTATCGTAGGTGGAAAAGGTAAAAAAGCAGATATCACTGCGCGTGTAAATCAAATTAAAGCACAAATTGAAAATACCACTTCTGATTACGATAAAGAAAAATTACAAGAGCGTTTAGCGAAATTAAGTGGCGGTGTAGCTGTATTATATGTTGGTGCTGCAACTGAAACTGAAATGAAAGAAAAGAAGGATCGTGTGGACGATGCTTTACACGCAACACGCGCTGCAGTAGAGGAAGGAATCGTACCTGGTGGTGGTGTGGCTTATATCCGTGCCGTTGCTAGTTTAGATAAATTAAAAGGTGCTAACGATGACGAAACAACTGGTATCCAAATTGTACGTCGTGCAATTGAAGAACCACTTCGTCAAATTGTTAAGAATAGCGGTATCGAAGGTTCAATAGTTGTTCAAAAAATCAAAGATGGTAAAGACGATTTTGGTTTCAATGCAAGAACAGAAATTTTCGAAAACTTATTCAAAGCAGGTGTTATCGACCCTACTAAAGTAACAAGAGTTGCTTTAGAGAATGCAGCTTCAATTGCCTCTATGTTGTTAACAACAGAATGTGTAATTGCTGACAAACCAGCTCCAGCAGCAGCTCCACAAGGTGGTGGACATGCGCCTGATATGGGTGGTATGGGTTACTAATATTGAAAGCGATTTTATCGCATCAAGTAATAAAAAAAACCTCCTCGATTTTTCGGGGAGGTTTTTTTATGTCTTAAAGAAATTAAATATTAAGACTAAGCGTCTATAGACTTTGTTGTAAAATAAATTTGAAAACCTTTCACTAATAAAAACTGTGCTAATCCATAAGTAATCATTATCACTAATCCAATGTTTTCAATAGGATCATTGATTGACCAATTAAATTTATTAAAAGCTAAAATTGAATCTGATGTTAAGAAAAAAAACATACCTGGTATCCAAAAATTATTAGCAATAATTTTAGTACCCTTATTGCTAGCAACATGAACAGCCATTAAAGCAGCTGAACAAATAAGTATCATATATACTAGTATTGGGTAAATTAATTTTCCCATTCCTCCACTTAATTGAAAATAAATAAAAACACAAAATCCAACTAATATTATGGTCGTGGTTTTTAAAAGGTTAGACTTAGGTTGATTAAATCCATTTATTTTATTAAAAAAGGAAATATTAATAATATGAGTCATCATAAATGCAATCATGCCAGGAATAAATAAAGATTTTGAAATTAAAAATACATCCCCCAAGAAAGATCCGCATAATCCCATCATCACTAAATTTTTTCCTGGTTTATTGGAGACATTCGGCTGAACATATAAATACATCATTAGTGAAGGTAAAAATATAGCCTTACTAATTGCCTCCACTACTTTATATTCTTCCCCTAAAAATTGGGCTATAAAATGGATTGAAATAATAACTAAGCTAAGTGTCAGCCCCCATTTTGTAAAAAAAGATTTCATAATCAAGTTTTAATTTTTATCAATCAATATTCTTTTGAAAATTAAATGTAAGCAATGAATGTCTAATTTAAGAATCAAAGCATAAATTTGCCTATGATTAGCCTGGAAGAAGAACAATTCTACCTACATTGGGAAAAAGAAAGAACGCTACCCCATTATAAACGGAAACCTTTTTTAAGAGGTTTGAGTTTTGGGTTAAGTATTGGTCTTCTAATACTTATCATTTCTGAAACAGGTTGGTATGAACGGGCCAGTATGGTAGCCAACATGAGGGGTAATGAATTATGGATTTTGATTGCCATAGTACTATTCTCCTTTGGTTTTGCGTGGATCTACCAGCAATTTACTAATGAGATGAACGAACAAAGATTTAATGAACTCAAGCACTTAAAAAATAAAAAATGAACAAAATGATTTTCAAACCCCCTTTTACGCTCATTTTCCGCAATTTAACTATTACTACCCTTCTTGTGTTTGGTTTATTTAGCCAAATGAGCTGTAGTAAGTCCTCGGCAAGTGAAAAAGATCAAATGATTAGCTATGCTGCTAAGAACAATATTACTTATGTATCAGACCCATCTGGTGTATTATATCAAATAATTACTGCAGGAAATAGTAATAAACCTAGGCTAACTAGCACAATTACAGTTACTTATACAGGTAAATTAATGAACGATAAAACATTTGACAGCGGTACCATCACTTACCCACTTAATAATCTTATTCCTGGATGGCAAATAGCACTTCCATTAATTGGTGAAGGTGGCCAGATCAAAATCCTTATTCCGTCTTCATTAGGCTATGGATCGTCTGGAAGTGGTAGTATACCGGGCAATTCCCCCTTGTACTTTGACGTAAGCCTTTTGAAGGTAAAATAATGCCTTTTTAGCCTTTATTTTGGCCTCTTTCCATTATATTTGCCGACTAAAAATCAGTTAACCACACTATTATGCAACTCAAAGGATTAGTGCGCTTTTTTACAATTGCGCTTATTTTAATTTGTCTTTATCAATTGTCATTTACTTGGTTCGTTAGAAGTCACGAAAAAGCCATTGAAGCGAAGGCTAGTTCATGGATCAAAAAGTTCCCAAAAGCTGATCAAGTATATCCTTCTAATAAAGAAGAGCAATTATTGTACAACGATAGCTTAAACGATGTTCAAAAAGCTTATTATAAGAAGTTATTAGACAGTACTAAAGACACAAAATTGGCTTTTGGTTTAACAACTTATGCATCTGCTAAAGAAAAAGAATTAATGTTAGGCCTTGATTTACAAGGTGGTATGAGTGTGACCATGGAAGTGGGCTTAGATGGTTTAATAAAATCATTAGCTAACTACACAAAGGATGCTTCATTCAATACTGCTTTAAACAATGCAGTACAAAAGAAAGCCAATAGCCGTGCCGATTTAATTACTTTATTCAAAGATGAATATGCAACTATTAATCCCACTGGTAAATTAGCCCCTTTATTTGCCACTAGAAGTAATGGTAAATTAAAATTCGACGCTTCTGATGATGCAGTAATTTCTTATTTAAGAGAACAATCTACGCAAGCTTTCAATAATACTTATCGTATATTAAGAACACGTATTGACCGCTTTGGTTTGGCATCTCCTAATATCAATCCAGATGCTACCAAGGGCATTATTAATATAGAATTAGCAGGTGTGAACGATAAAGAGCGTGTTCGTTCTTATTTACAATCTACAGCAAACCTTCAATTTTTTGAAGTATATACTTTTGAGAACAAAGATTTTCAAAATGGAATTATTGCTGCCGATAAAGCCATTGAAGCAAGCTTAAATGGAATTACCGATACAACACCTAACACTAAAGTAGATACGTCTAAATTGAACCCTAACAAAAATCCTTTGTTAAAAACCGTTCAGTTTACACAACCTTATCAAGGAAAAAATGGTCAATATATTTACCCAGCTGAAATTGGATATACATTTAAAAAAGATACTAGTAAATTAAATGCTTATTTAGCTATGCCAGAAGTGAAATCTAAGTTTCCTTCGAACTTGGTATTTATGTATGGTAAGAACGAAAGTGAAGATTCAAAAAACAAAGATGTACTTCCTATTTATGCTATTAAAACTTTAGACAATGGTCAAGCAGAATTAGAAGGTGACCATGTTGCCAATGCTGCACAAGATTTTGATGAAAGAGGAAAAGTAGCCATCAAAATGAATATGGATAAATTAGGTACAAGCATATGGGCAAAGATGACTTCAAAAAATGTTGGCAAGCCTCTTGCTATCGTACTTGATAATATTGTTTATTCAGCACCAAATGTAAATGATGCTATTACTACAGGTAATTCTTCTATCTCTGGAAACTATACTTTAAAAACAGCACAGGACTTAGCAGAAATTTTAGAAAGTGGTAAATTACCAGCACCTGCTAAAATTGTACAAGAACAATCAGTAGGTCCAACTTTAGGTTTGGCTTCAATTCAAGGTGGTGCAATGGCATTTGGAATTTCCTTCCTTGTCATTTTCGCCTTAATGTTATTATACTTTAATACTGGTGGATGGGTTGCAAATATTGCATTAGTATTAAACTTACTTTTCACTATTGGTATATTAAGCGCCTTAGGTTTTACCTTAACAGCACCTGGTATTGCAGGTTTAGTATTAACCATTGGTATGGCAGTAGATACCAACGTAATTATATTTGAAAGAATTAAAGAGGAATTAACCAAAGGTAAAAGTTATCAATTGGCAGTAACTGATGGTTACAAACGTTCTATGTCTCCAGTATTGGATGCACACGTTACTACCCTATTAACAGCTTGTATCTTAGCTTATTTTGGCTTAGGTCCAGTACTTGGTTTTGCTACTACGCAAATCATTGGTATTTTACTTTCTTTATTCTGCGGAATTTTAGTGTCCCGTTTAATAACCGACATCTATACAAGCAAAAACAGACACTTCGAATATTTCACTAAATTGTCAAGAGGCATCTTTAAGCATGCTGCATTCAAATTCATTGAATTCAGAAAGTATGCCTACATGTTATCTGCTGTTGTATTAGTAATGGGTATTGCTAGTTTCTTTAACGGATTCGACGAGGGTGTTGAATTTGCTGGAGGTAGAAGCTACACTATTAAGTTTGATAAAGCAGTAAATATTGAATCTGTAAGAGATGACTTGAAAAAAGTATTTGGCGAGTCTCCTATTATTAAAACTGTAGATTCTAAGAATCAAATTAATATTACAACTTCTTATAAGATTAAAGAACAAGGCAATAATATAGACGAAGAAGTAGAAGGTTTATTATTTAAAGGTCTTGAAAAGAAATTACCAGCAGGAACATCATTAAAAGAGTTCGATTCACAGTATAAACAAAGGTCTCAAACAGTCTTACCAACTATATCAGATGATTTAAAAGCAGGTGCAACAAAAGCAACTATTTTTGCTTTAATTGCAATTTGTTTATACATCTTTATTCGTTTCCGCGATTGGAGATATTCTTTAGGAACTATCTTCTCTTTATTACACGATGTATTCGTTACTTTAATTGTATTTAGTTTCTTAAGAAAAGTGGTGCCTTTCCCATTAGAGATTGACCAACACTTTATCGCAGCGGTCTTAACCGTAATTGGTTTCTCTATGAACGATACTGTAATTGTATATGACCGTATTCGTGAGGACAGTCAAATTATGAAAGGCGCAGACAATGCTTCTATTATTAATAAAGCTATAAACCAAACATTGAGTCGTACTATTATGACTTCTTTAACGGTGTTCTTAACTATTTTAATCCTATTCATCTTTGGTGGAGAAGTAACAAGAGGTTTTGCTTTCGCTATGTTAATTGGAGTTATTACTGGTACATACTCTTCTATCTTTGTAGCGGCACCAGTATTAGTTGACTTTGCAAAAAGTCGTCCATTAGGTCGTGAAGAAAAAAAGAAATAATACAATAGTCTTATAAATAAAAAGCCCCTCGATAATTCGGGGGGCTTTTTTTATGCTCATTATATTAAATAACGCAGACTGATATTTGTTTAAAATTTTATTGAAAATAATACTCATTCGAGCGAACATTTGAGCACAGCGATTGAGAGCGAGAATGATGTATTTTATCTAAAATTTTAAACCGCAAATGAAGTACCGCATCCACAGGTACTCGACGCATTCGGATTTTTAAATGTAAATCCACGGCTATTTAAACCACCCTGCCAATCTATCTCCATTCCATATAAATAAATCTGATGCGACTTTTCCATGCAACAAGGAATACCCTCAATGGAAAAAATTTCATCTTCAGCCTTAGGAACATCAAAACCTAATACATAGGTCATTCCGCTACATCCACCGCCCTTTACGCCCACTCTTAGTCTTTGTTGTTGATCAAAGTCAGGTTCGGCCATTAAACGATTAATTTCTGAAATGGCACCCGCCGTAAAGGTTACAGGGGTTTGTAAGGCTATATTAGTATCTGTAGACATATTAGAATATTTATAGTACAAAAGTACAATATTAGGGGCATTTACAAGCCCTTGTATTTTGAATTTTTCGTAAATTTAACCATGCAAGAAGCTGAAAAAAAGACAGATAGTGGCATTGAAATAAAAAAGGTATATACCTGCAACGATTTACCTACCAATTTAAATGAAACATTATTACCAGGCGAGTTCCCTTATACAAGAGGCGTTCAATCCGATATGTATAGAGGAAAGCTATGGACAATGCGACAATATGCTGGATTCTCTACTGCAGAAGAAAGTAATAAAAGATATCATTTTCTTTTATCACAAGGTGTTATGGGTTTAAGTGTGGCCTTTGACTTACCTACACAAATTGGTTATGACGCCGATCATTCTTTAGCAGAAGGTGAAGTAGGAAAAGTAGGGGTATCCATTTGCTCCATTGAGGATATGGAAATCTTATTTAAGGACATTCCTTTAGATAAGATTAGTACTTCCATGACCATTAACTCAACTGGTTTTATTTTACTAGCACTGTATATAGCCTTAGCCAAGAAAAGAGGTATTGATTTAAAACAATTAGCGGGCACCATACAGAACGATATTTTAAAAGAATACGCAGCCAGAGGAACCTATATCTACCCTCCTAAACATTCTATGCGTATTATCACAGATATTTTTGAATACTGTGGACAACATTTGCCAAAATGGAATAGTATTAGTATATCTGGTTATCATATTAGAGAAGCAGGTAGTACAGCAGTGCAAGAAGTAGCCTTTACTTTAAGTAATGGTAAGGCCTATGTAAAAGCCGCTATCGAAAAAGGTTTAGATATAAATGTATTTGGCAAAAGGTTATCATTCTTTTTTAATGCCCATAATAATTTATTTGAAGAAGTGGCTAAGTTTAGAGCTGCTAGAAAAATGTGGGCTACCATAATGAAAGACTTAGGCGCCACCGATGAGAAAGCTTTAATGCTTCGTTTTCATACACAAACTGGTGGAGCAACTTTAACGGCGCAACAACCTTTAAATAATATTAGTAGGGTTACCATTCAAACAATTGCTGCAGTGCTTGGTGGCACGCAAAGCTTGCACACCAATGGTTTTGACGAAGCCTTAGGACTACCTACTCAAGAAGCAGCTAGTATTGCTTTAAGAACTCAACAAATAGTAGCTAATGAATCGGGCATTTCTGATACCGCAGACCCTTTAGCGGGTTCTTATTTTATAGAAAGCCTTACCAATGAATTAGAGCAAAAAGCATTGGCACTTATACAACAAATAGACGAAATGGGCGGTTCTGTAAGCTCAATTGAAAATGGATTTATGCAAAATAAAATTGCAGAAAGCGCTTACGCTTATCAAAAAGCTATTGAATCAAAAGAAAAAATTATTGTAGGTGTGAATGAATTTGAATCTACCTCTACTACTAATATCCCTGTGTTCCAAATTGATGAAAGCATAAGAATTAAACAAATAGAAAAATTAAAAAAATTAAAAAGTAGCAGAGATAATTTAAAAGTGGTGGCTTGCTTAACAGCTGTTAAAAATGCAGCAACTGGTTCTGAAAATATAATGCCTTCTGTTATAGATGCTATTGAAAACTATTGTACATTAGGAGAAATTGCTGATGTATTAAGAGGTATTTATGGAGAATATCAAACTTAATAAAAATATAGTCTAGCATTAAATTAAAAATATTTGAATAAAAAATTAAATAGTAAGAAAACTAAAAATTAGAAATAAAAGATAAAATATAAAAGTTAATATTAAAGTAAAACAAAATAAAATGCGTAAAATTTTCCTTTCCTTATTGGTACTTGTCACCCTATCTTGTATTGCGCAAGACTTACCAAAAAATTATACTACTTTATTAAAAGAAGTAGAGCCAGAACTTATTGCATGGAGAAGGCATTTTCATGAATTTCCTGAACTTTCTAACAGAGAAGTGAATACAGGGAAATACATCGCAGATTTTTTAAAAACGCTTCCTAATGTGGAAGTAAGATACCCTGTTGCAAAAACAGGTGTGGTGGCAGTTTTAAAAGGTGGCAAACCCGGTGCTGTGATTGCTTTAAGAGCTGACATTGACGCCTTACCTGTATATGAAAGAGTTGCCATCCCTTTTGCCTCAAAAGTAACTACCGACTATAATGGCCAAAAAGTTAGTGTAATGCATGCTTGTGGACATGATTCTCATACAGCAATGTTAATGGCTACTGCTAAAATGTTAAGTAACATGCAAAAAGAAGTACCAGGTACTATTGTCTTTTTATTTCAACCTGCTGAAGAAGGCCCTCCCGCTAATGAAGAAGGTGGAGCACCTCTTATGATAAAAGAAGGTGCTTTAGACAATCCAAAAGTAGAAGCTGTATTTGGTATACATATTTCTTCCCAAACACCAGTAGGTACCATTAAATATAAATCAGGCTCTTTTATGGCTTCTTCTGATTGGTTTACTATTAAGGTTAATGGTAAAGGAAGCCATGGTTCACAACCTTGGGGCGGCGTAGACCCCATTTCTGCAAGTGCACAAATTATTGAAGGTTTACAACATATTGTAAGTCGTCAAATGGATTTAACCAAGGCACCACTTGTCATTACAGTAGGTACCATTAATAGTGGTGTACGTTCTAATATTATTCCTGAAACAGCTGAAATGACAGGAACCATTAGAACTCTTGATTCCAAAATGCAAGAAGAAGTACATGAGAGAATTAAACACACTGCACAAACTATTGCACAAAGTAGTGGCGCTACTGCAGATGTGACAATTGATACTAAAACTTTAGTAACATATAACGACCCTGCACTTGTGAAAAAAACTTTACCTTCTTTAATAAAAGCAGCAGGTGACGAAAATGTTTCTGAATCAACCTGGGTAACTGGTGCAGAAGATTTTTCTTTTTATGCTGCAAAAGCACCAAGTTTCTTTTTCAATGTGGGAGGTATGCCAAAAGGTATAGACCCTAAAAAAGCTGGCCCTCATCATACTCCTGATTTTTATTTAGATGAATCAGGATTTATAGTGGGTGTGAAAGCTTTCTGTCAACTTGTATTTGATTACGGAAAAACAAAGTAGGATTAATTTCTTGCACCAAAAAGCAAGCTTCCAATTCTTACTAGGTTACTACCCTTTTCAATGGCTAATGCATAGTCACCACTCATGCCCATACTCAATGTATCAAAATGAACATTGTTTAACTGAGTAGCTGTTTGGTCATAAATGTTTTTTAAAGTTCTAAACTCTTTTTCAACAATTGCTTGATCATCTGTAAAACTTGCCATACCCATTAGGCCTTTTACCAATACATTTCTATAATTAGAAAGTCTTCCACTTTTAATAAATTCATTTAAAGTAGAGGAATCAAAACCAAATTTGGTTTCCTCTGTGGCAATATGCACTTGTAGTAAACAAGCAATCATTTTATTTTGCTTAATGGCTTGCTTATTAATCTCTGCTAAAAGTTTTTCAGAGTCGACACCATGAATTAAATATACAAAAGGGGCAATAAATTTAACCTTATTGGATTGCAAATGCCCAATAAAATGCCAATGAATATCGGAAGGTAAACTGGCAGCCTTATCTACTAATTCCTGTACATAATTTTCACCAAAATTTCTTTGCCCTAAGGCATACAATGCTTCAATATCTTTATTAGGTTTAGTTTTACTTACAGCCACCAACTGCACATTTTTTGATTGCAGTTCTTCTTTAATAGCATGATAGGCTTCAGTATTTACAGGCATAAGTTATTTGGTTATATTTCTACCAATGACCATTTTTTGAATTTCACTAGTGCCTTCATAAATTTGGGTAATTTTTGCATCACGCATTAATCTTTCAACATGGTATTCTTTTACAAAACCATACCCACCATGTATTTGAACAGCTTCTGTGGCAGCCCACATAGCAGTATCACTAGCATGTAATTTCGCCATCGCAGCTGAAGTTGTATAATCTAAACCATTGTCTTTTTCCCAAGCTGCATGATAACAAAGTAATCTGGCCGATTGAATTCTAGTAGCCATTTCAGCTAATTTAAATTGTATGGCCTGATGCTCATGAATAGGTTTCCCAAAAGACTGTCTTTGTTTACTATAGGCCAATGCTAATTCATAAGCGCCACTAGCAATACCTAATGCTTGTGCAGCAATACCTATTCGTCCTCCATTTAGAGTTTTCATAGCGAAGGAAAATCCAAATCCGTCTGCTCCTATTCTATTTTCTTTAGGCACTTTAACATCCATGAAAGATATTGCATGGGTATCACTTCCTCTAATCCCTAATTTATTTTCTTTGGCACCTACAGTAATCCCTGGTGTATTTTTCTCAACAATAAAAGCATTAATACCTTTTGGTCCTTTAGAAGCATCTGTCTGTGCCATAACCAAATACACCGACGCAGTTGAACCATTGGTAATCCAATTTTTTACTCCATTTAATAAATAATGATCACCTTTATCAATAGCAGATGTATGCTGATGCGTAGCATCGCTACCTGCTTCTGGCTCACTTAATAAAAAAGCACCAATATATAATGCGCCATCTTTTTTACCCTTTGCTAATGGTGTTAAATATTTTTTCTTTTGTTCCTCTGTAGCATAATGTTCCAAGCCCCAACACACTAAACTATTATTTACACTCATGGAAACAGAAACGCTAGCATCTACTTTACTTATTTCTTCCATGGCAATTACATAGCTAATAGTGTCCATTCCTGCGCCACCATACTCAGTGGATGCCATCATACCTAAAAAGCCTAGGTCAGCTAATTGCTCCATTTGTTCTATGGGAAATTTCTGATATTCATCTCTTTCAATAACACCTGGCAAACATTGTTTTTGTGCGAATTCACGTGCAGCTCTTTGAATCATTTGCTGCTCCTCTGTTAAATTAAAATCCATACCTAATATATTTGACACAAAATTACACTAACAATTGTTAGTGAGATAATTTATTTTGAATTAATTGGTATAAAACTGAGCGGTCATTTTCTGTAACCACAGCAGTACTATCCGTTCTAAAATGTCTCTTGAAAGCAAGTAAGGCTGCTGTAGTATCTTTAATATCATAGCCCACCATGGCCAAAGCAAAAGGAATGGAGATGGATTCAGGCAAGGTATATTTTGCATCTGGCTCAAACCAAACCCCATATCCTTTTTGGGCTAATAAAGCCCAAGGAAATTGAATATTTGGATCTACTTTTCTTTTAGGTGCAATATCGGCATGGCCAATAAAATTGGCGTCAGGAATTTTATAATTTTCTTTTAATTGAGCCAATAACAATAACAAACTATTTATTTGTGCGCTGTCAAAGGGTTCAAAGCCATTATTGTCGAGTTCAATACCAATAGAGCTTGAATTAAGGTCGCTATTATTGCCCCATTTTGAAATACCCCCATGCCATGCCCTCATATAATCATTTAACATATGGTGTATGGTGCCGTCTTTACAAATAACATAGTGCGCACTCACCTTGGTTCTTTCTAAGGTAAAAGTTTTTAAAGTTTGCTCGCAAGAATTTTGTGCAGTATGATGAATGACAACAAAATTAGGTTTACGTAAATCAAAATTGGTTGTACCTACCCATGATTCCGCTTTTGGCAATTGATCAATGGTTTGAATACTTGGATTCTCTTTTAATAATTTCACTAATTCCTTGTTATGTTTTTTATAAACACGATTTGTTTTTGCATAAGGAAAATGATTACATGCCATAATAGTAGTCATAACAATGAAAATAATAAGTCCAATATGGAAGGAAGTTCTTTTTAAAAATACCATGAGTATTGAGGTTTTATTTTGATACTATACTTGGCTCTTGCTGGCTTAAGCAATGAAAACTACCTAAACCCCAAATAATATCAGTGGAGTCAATACCTACTACTTCTCTAGTAGTAAAACAAGACTGAATTATTTGCATAGCTTTATCATCCATATCACATTTAAATGTTGGTACGATAATATGTCCATTGCTAATATAAAAATTAGCATAAGATGCAGGCAGACTTTGACCTTCGTAAATTACTTCTGCAGGCATAGGTAATTCTACAATATTTAATTGCTTACCATTCAAAAGACGCATCTGCTTTAATTCTTTTAAATTCTGCTGCAATATTTCATGATTTGCTGAAAGTACATTAGACTCCACTACTGTAATAACAGTGTCTTCATTAACAAAACGAACTGTATCGTCTATATGCCCATCGGTATCATCGCCCACAATACCATCACTTACCCATAACACTTGGTCTATACCATAATAGTCGCTCAAATATTTTTCAATTTGATCTAGATTCAAATGTGGGTTTCTATTAGGATTCAATAAACAAGATTTTGAAGTCATCACTGTTCCGGCTCCATTAAAATCGACAGAGCCTCCTTCCATAATAATACCCGGATGGAATACGGGTAAATTCAATGCGGCTGCAATACGCGTAGGGATGACATCATCTAAATCATAAGGAGGATATTTCCCACCCCATGCATTTATATTCCAATCAATAATGACTTTAGGATCTACTGCATTATCTCTTATTAAAAAAGCAGGGCCATGATCACGACACCAGGCATCGTTAGTAGGATGTAAGTAAAAATGAACACGCTCTATATTAACGCCTGCTAATTGCAACATTTTTTGAGCAGAGTTGCGCATTTTTTCATCTACTACGTTTATACAAACTTTTTCTGTAAGAGAAACAATTTTTACAAATTCAGTATAGGAAGGATAAATACTGGCAATTTTACCTGGCCAACTTTCTTCTTTATGTGGCCAACTTAACCAAATAGCATCATGTGGTGCAAATTCAGCGGGGAAATAATAGCCTAAAGATTTTGGAGTGGCGTTGATCATGTTGTAATAGTGTCAGCTTAATTTTATATATATGTTTTCTTAAATTTGAATAATAGATATATTTGATAATATAAATTTTTCAAAATTTTATTCAGTTTCTTCGTCTAAATATCTTTGAGTAATTGGCGCATAAGAATCAATTCTACGATCACGAAGGAATGGCCAGTGTGTTCTATAACTATCTGATTTTTTAGTATCAATATCTATAACAGCAACTTCTTCTTTATCATGAGAGGCTTCATATAGTAAAGTACCAAAGGGATTACTTACAAAACTACCTCCCCAGAATTTCATTAAACCTTCCTGCTCTAGTCCTACTCTATTTACACTTATGACAGGAACACCATTTGCAACTGCATGGCTTCTTTGTATAGTTTGCCAAGCATTGTACTGTTCTTTATTTGTTGCATCGTCTTGCGAAGTAGCCCAACCAATGGCAGTTGGATAAAATAACATTTCAGCACCCATTAAAGTTGTAATTCTTGCAGCTTCAGGATACCACTGATCCCAACATATTAAAACTCCAATTGTAGCAAATTTTGTTTTGAAAACTTTATAACCTAAATCGCCTGGAGTGAAATAAAATTTTTCATAATAAGCAGGATCGTCCGGGATATGCATTTTACGATACTTACCTAAATAAGTACCATCGGCATCTAAGACTGCTGTAGTGTTATGGTATAAACCTTCCGCTCTTTTTTCAAATAAAGAAGCAATAATTACTACGCCTAATTCTTTGGCTAAAGCAGAAAGTGTATTACTTGTTTCGCCAGGAATAGGTTCTGCTAATTTAAAATTTTCATAAGCTTCTACATCACAGAAATAAAGTGAAGTAAATAATTCTTGTAAACAAATAATGCTTGCCCCTTTTTTAGCTGCCTCTCTTACTTTTTCAATTGCTTTTAAAGTGTTGGCAGATTTTGATGCCTCACAAGTCATTTGCACTAATCCTACTTTAACAATGGCCATAATTTAAAATTAAAAAGGGTTAAAATATTACTATGTTGTCTTTTGAATGATTGCCTCAAAACTACGAATACCTAACAACTTTTGAGTTATAAAACCTTCTGCATATTCTACACCAATTTGATGCCCTAATTCCTTAGCTCTTCCTTTTACAAATTCCAAAAAAGAGTTACCTGAAATAAAAGTATCAGGCTCTGTTGAATTCGGATCGAAAAATTGAGAGCTATGTGCCAGTATAGCTTCCATCTTCTTTTCCATAAATGGACTAATATCAATTACAAAGTTGGGGGTTAAATTTCTTGATTGAATGTAATGAAAAACTTGAGTAGGTCTCCAAGGTGCTTGCACCAATCCATTATGAGTAGTTTGAATTTTAACAAGGCCCGATAAAAATGCAGCGTTTACTACTAAGCTAGCAGCGCGTCCATGATCTGGGTGACGGTCTTCAGGTGCATTACAAAAAATAATAGAAGGTTGATATTTTCTTATGGTTTCAATAATGGCAAATTGATTTTCTTTATTGTTTTCAAAAAAACCATCTGCCATACCTAAATTTTCTCTTACACCAATACCCATTAATTGAGAGGCTAATTGAGCCTCCTTTAATCTTTGTGAACTGGTACCCCTTGTTCCTAATTCACCTTTGGTTAAATCAACGATACCTACTTTTTTACCTTCAGACACTGCCACTAACAAAGCCCCTGCACAACCCAATTCCACATCATCTGGGTGGGCTCCAAAAGCAAGTATATCAAGTGTTTGCATAATTGATTTTTTACATTACAAAGGTAAGAATTGATAAGTCTTTTTTGACAAAAAACCCTCTCTTACTTGCGTAAGAAAGGGTTTGAATAAGTATAAAAAAGAATATTTTTTAATGGTCTCTCTTTTATTGCTTCTTGGCGTAACGCTTTTTGAATTTATCAATACGGCCAGCGGTGTCAACCAACATGTTTTTACCAGTGTAAAAAGGATGTGAAGTGTTAGAAATCTCCAATTTAATAACTGGATATTCTTTACCGTCTTCAAACATGACTGTTTCTTTAGTTTGTGCAGTTGATTTGCCTAAGAATTGAATACCGTTACTCATGTCCTTGAACACAACAAAACGATACGCTTCTGGATGGATACCTTCTCTCATATTTATGATTTTTAAGGATGTACGGATTTTGCCGTACAATTTATTTAATAGGACGCAAATTTAGCTTAAAGCTAGTTTGTGGCCAAATTTTAAAAGAATAAAGGGGGAAATACCCTTATTTCATATTTATAAACTGTAAAGGAAGTCCCAAATTACCCGACCTGCAAGCAGCTATAACCTCTTGTAAATCATCTATTTTCTTGCCTGTGACACGTACAATATCGTCCATTATGGCTGCCTGTACCTTCAGCCCACTCTCTTTAATAAGTTTGACTACCTTTTTAGCATCTTCCTGCTTTAGGCCATTTTTCACAGAAACGTCCTTTTTGAATATTTTACCACTAGGAAAGGCATCTTTTGAAAAATCAAAGGCGCTTGCCTCAATGCCTTGTTTCATGGCTCTGCTAATTAAGACATCGACAATTTGCTGAATTTTCATTTCAGAATCAGATTCTAATTTCAACATATAATCTTTCTTATTTAAATCAATCACAACATGATTACCTTTAAAATCGAAACGATTGGTGATTTCTTTTTTTACAATGTTTACTGCATTATCCAACGTCTGAATATCAACAGTGCTAGCAATATCAAATGACGGCATAAAAATTATTTATGGTTTAACAATAGTTTTAGGGAACCAACGCTTTGACTGTATCAAAAATACAATTCCTATCAGTATTAAAAAAGTAGAAATAAGTTCTGCTTGCGTGGGTTGAAAAGGAAGTGACATGTATTTATTATTCACTCTAATTTTTTCAATAAAAAACCTTTCTCCTCCTGCAAATATTAAATAGATACCAGTAAGTATGCCTGGTTGTGTTATTTTTTTTCTAACCGACCACATGATAGCAAATAATACAAACATGATGATGATTTCGTAAAAAGTAGTGGGAAAAACAGGCACCGGCAATTCATTGCAATAGTTGCCTTCGCATCCTGGTATATGTACCCCTTGATTCACTACATTATGTGCATAGGTGGAAGACCAAGTCCAATCTGGTAACCAGTCGAAAGGTTTTGGTGCAAAGTTCGGAATACCCCAATCTCCATCTCCACTTACATGACAACCAATTCTTCCAGCGGCATAGGCAAACAACATAGTGGGTGACATTGCATCCGCAAAATGAATAACACTAATATTATGTTTTCTAATGTATACAATGACACCAATTGTGGCTAAAATTAATCCCCCATAAAAAGTTAATCCACTAAATGAAATAAGGGAGCCAATGGGATCTTTTACTAAGTCATCTATATTTTCTAAATTATGAAAAATTTTAGCGCCAATAAACCCCCATAAGGCAGCTTGTAAAACTACTTCACCCACTCTATCATGTGGCCATACAGTTAGGATCCTGGTTTCAGGCTTATCTAATTTTTCTTTGTTTTTTTCTCTCCATTTTACATACACCATTAATGCGCCAATCAATAAACCGGCCAGCATATTACCTTCCAAAGATAAAATATAGGACTGTGTATTATTTAAAGCATTTTCAATGGTAAAGGCTCCAACTATCTTATAACCAAATAAATAGCCAAAAATAAAATTGGTAATTAAATCGCTTTTAGAAGCTGGTGCGCCAATGATAATTTTTTCTTCTTTGGACGTAAAGTGCCCTAATGCTTCCTTTCTTTTTAATTCTAGGTATAAGACATAGCCTGAAGCCACAAAGGCGATGGCTACAAAAAAACCAAATGAATTGATTAGCTTTAATCCATTTAATTTAACACCAAATAAGTCATCGACTAAATAATATAAATTGGGATACATAGAATGATATAAATAAGGTAATGCAATGTACGAAAAAAAAAGGCCACACTAGAAAGTGCGGCCGTGTTTACTAACCCATCTAAAAACAA
>Ga0214919_10001620_pt1 | contig 36463 bp, 36 predicted proteins | sample LL1503_MetaG_FD_177994 | JGI IMG/M metagenome (GOLD analysis project Ga0214919, IMG submission 177994) | Freshwater microbial communities from Lake Lanier, Atlanta, Georgia, United States - LL-1503 | ecosystem: Environmental > Aquatic > Freshwater > Lake | place: USA: Georgia | collected...
ACAGCCGTGGAGGTCAAGGCTGCAGCTTGCGCTGTGGTCAAGGCCACAATTTGCGCTGTGGTCATACCCGCAACCGCTTGGGTGTTCAATTGCGACAAGGCGCTTGTGCTCAGATCTGCAACTTGCGCCGTGGTCAAGCCGCGAATCTGTGTACTGCCAATCACTGCCAGGTTCGTTTGTCCCAGGATCACCAAGTCGCCTAGCTCCAAGGAACCTAACTGCACGCCCGACATCGCCATGATCTTGCTGCTGGTCAAGCTGGCCAACTGAGCTGTGGTCATCGACACAATTTGATTTGTGTTTAAACCAGACACACCTACCGTACTCAAGTACGACAGTGCGGTAGTGGTCAGACTAGACACCTGATCGGTGGTTAAACCTGCCACTTGGCTGCTGGTCAAAGCGCCCAGCGTGACAGATGACAAACTGTTGAGCCTGCTGGTGCTCAATCCGGACATTTGTGAAGACTGCAACTTGCTCAACAGCGTGGAGCCTAAGGTGATTAACTGTGCCGTGGACAACTCCACAATCTGTGCTGTGGTCAGAGCGCACAACTGCACGCTGCTCAAGTAGCCGATCTTGGTGCTACCCAGCAAGGACACGTCACCCGTCTCCAGGGCAGTAATTTGTTTGGCCGACAGGGCCTGCAATGTGACCGTGTTCAGGTCAGAAATTTGAGTCGTAGTAAGGCCCACGATTTGTCGCGTGGTCAGTGCCTGCACCTGCGTGCTGTTCAGGATGGCCAGGTTGGTGGAAGTCAATACCGCCACATCCACTGTTTCCATCGCCGCCAATTGCGCTGTGCTCAAAGCTTTGACTGCTGTACTGGTGAGTGCTGCTGCCTGCTCTGTGGTCAATGACACCATCTGCGTGGTCGTCAGACCCGCCAATGCGCCAGTGCTCAGTTGTGACAACGCTGTCGTTGTCAGTCCAGACAATTGAGTCGTTGTCAGGCCTCGCACCTGCGTGCTACTGAGCAAATCTTTAGAGCCCAATACAGCCAAATCGACCGCTTCCATGGCGCCCAACTGCGCCGCATTCAGCGCCTTCACGCTGGTGCTGCTCAAACTTGAAGCCTGCGCTGTCGTCAACGCCACAATCTGCGACGTGGAAAATGCACTCGCCAGCATGGAGCTTAAATTCGAAATTTGGACAGTGCTCAAACCTGCAATTTGTGTCGTCGTGAGATACGACAAGGTCTTGGTGCTCAAACCAGCAAGCTGCGCCGTGGTAAGGGCGGCAATTTGAGCCGTACTCAATGCTTTCAACTGTGAACTGTTCAAAGCCTGTAAACCGGCCGTGCTTAAAACTGCAATATCTCGGGTTTCAAGAGCAGAAACTTGATCAGTTGTCAGAGTTGACAAGATTTTGGTGCTAAGCACTGAGGCCTGCAATGTGCTTAAACCAGCTATTTGCGAAGTTGTTAAGCCTCTTAGTGTGCTAGAGCTCAAACCAGCCAATTGCGAAGATGTTAAGCCCCCAATTTGAGAAGGTGTGAGAGCTCCCAACTGATCACTGGTCAAGACTGCAAGGCTCGCTTGCGTCAAAAGCGCCAGGTCCCCGTTTTCAATGGCGGCAATTTGATCGGTGGTCAACAACTGCAAAGTGTCTGAATTGAGAGCCGTGATTTGCGATGAAGTCAATCCGGCAATTTGTGCCGTAGTGAGCGCCTGAATTTGTGAACTTGTGAGCGACAGCAAATTGCTGGATGTCAATTCTGCTAAATCGCTCGCTTCAATGGCTGCAATTTGAGCAGTCGTTAGCAATTGCAAAGTATTCGAACTGAAACTCGCCACTTGCGTTGAAGTCAGTCCTGCAATTTGAAGTGCAGTCAAAGACTGCAATTGCAAGCTTTTGAGTGTTGCCAGATTGGCGGTACTGATGACGGCAACATCACGCGTTTCCATCGAAACAATCTGCTTAGTAGACAAAGATTGGAGCGCAGCAGACTTGAGAGATGCAACCTGTGACGTATTTAGGGCAGCAATTTGTGCAGTTGTCAAAACTGCGATGACATTTGTTTTCAGAGCGCCAATGGCTGCTGTAGTTAACAACGCAAGATCTGCGGTCTCAATGGCTGTAACTTGTTCTGTATTTAAAGCTGCAGTAATTCGGGTTGTCAGAAATGGGGCTTGCTCGGTCGTCAATGCAACCAGTTGACTGGTCGTCAAACCAGCTACTTGGGACGTAGTTATAACTGCCAACTCATCGGTTGTCAGCAAGCTAATCGCAGTGGTCGTCAGACCTGCAAGATCAGTAGTTGAAGTTATAGCCATATATTTCCCATTTCTTTCTTAATTGCTCACGCAATCAAAGATGCATTCGCCATCGGGAGTTCCTCAATCTTTCGATTGAAACTCCATTGCTTGTATCGAGTATCGACAAAAGTTTTAAAAACTGTACAGGTCACGTGTTTATCCAATTAACCCATTAAGAGACAAATCTAATAGAAATCATCAACTTCACCAATGCCTCAAAGGTGTAACTGACGTAACGTAAGCACCTTAATTAGCGTAATAAAGCTAAAGATTTCTCCACTATTTCCGATTCATGGTGAACAGAATTAACAAAGTTAAAGCCATGATGACCATCGATACCCCAGATTCCGGCGTTGCCATGACAGAGGTTCGCCGTTACCCGTTCAACCAAATGAACGTGGGCGACTCCATCCTGATTGACGACTTCCGTGTCGCTCAAAGTGCCCGGGTCTCGGCCATCAATTTCATCAAGCGCCACAACCTTTGCTGGAAGTTCAGCATGCGCAAGATGGAAAACGGCTGGCGAATTTTCAGGGTTAACTGAAAAGTAGCTACTAACTTACATTCCTTCTTTCATCCAATTCTTCACATATCAAGGCTCCCTGATCGCTTCGTCCATGGCCTTCATCATGGGCCACAGCAAATAAGACATCACGGAGCGCTTGCCCACCACAATTTCTGCATTCAAAGTCATACCTGGCAAGAGGCGTGTTTTCTCGGGCAAGTTTCTCAACTGCTCCGTTCCCAAAGTAATTCGGCTCATGTAGTAGGCCGCTGACACGCTGGGGTTCAGCCCGGACTCGCGTTTGAAAGCGTCTTCACTCAAAGTTCTGACCTGGCCCTGCAAAGCGCCATGCTTTTGAAATGGGAAGGCATCGAACTTCAAATGGGCTGAAACGCCCGTTTTGATGTAGCCAATGTCGATGGCATCAATGTTGACCTCTGCTTCCAAGGTATCGCCCAACGGAACCAAGGTGAACATTTTTTCAGCCGCCTGGACCACCGAGCCCTGTGAAAGTTTGGCCATGTCCAGCACCACCGCATCGACGGGTGCCACCAGCGAAACCAATTGTTTGCGTTTGTCAGCCTTTTGAAGTTGCTCACTGACGCTGTCGCGTTCACGCGAAGTGCTCAACAAATCTTCCATTGCTTTTTGGCGCCAACCTTTGATGAAAGCCGTTTTCTCCGCTTCGAGTGCCGACTTTTCGCGTTTCAATTCGAATTCTTTGCTGACAGCCATATCGAGGTCACGCTGACCATTGAGTCGTTTTTCTCTGGCTTCCAACAAATGCAAGCGGGCGCCAAATTGTTGCGCCATCAAAGCTTCTTGCATGGCTTCCATTTCGACCAATGACTTCACACGCTGGCCCAGTACGTCTTGGTCTCGGCGGTTGGTTTGAAGTCCCGCTTCCAAACGGGCCAAGTTTTGATCCATCTTGGTGACTTGGGCTTCGTAGTTGGCTTTGCGCTCGGCCGACAACTCTGCTTGCAATTGACGATCTTTGTCTTTGCCGCCATACAAACCCAGTTTGCCGCGCAACTCACTGCTCAAGCCAGCTGATTGGGTGTCTAAACTTTGCAGTCTTGCACGGAGTTGCGATTCGTCGGCAGATGCAAACGTAGGGTCCAAGGTGGCCAGCACCTCACCTTTGCGAACGACTTGTCCAACACGCACTTCAATTTTTTGAATGATGGACGTTTCCAAAGGTTGCACCACCAAGTTGGGCAGGGGTGTCATAAGTCGACCTTGCGCCACCACGACTTGCTCAACCTGAGAGAAGCAGGCCCAAAGTACAAAGCACACCAAAGCACCCGTCAGCACATACACCGTGCTGCGGACGTAGGCCGGCAAAGGCAGTCGTTCGATGGCATCGGCGTCGGGCAAAAACTCGATCACCGTGTCGTCACGACCGCGCTTGGCTTCGGGCGTCACAGATGACTTGTTTGTTGGTTCCATAAATTTGAATAGGTTTCACTGCGGGTGAGTAACTCTTTGTGAGGGCCACTGTCTACCAGCTTGCCGTTTTGCATCACCAAGATGGTGTGTGCATTGACCAGGGTAGACAGCCGGTGTGAAATCATGATGACCGTTCGGCCCACCGCGATGCGAGACAAGTTGTTAATGAAGATGGTTTCGCTTTCAGGGTCGAGCGCACTGGCCGCTTCGTCCAAGATGAGAATACGCGGGTTAGAGATGAGGGAACGCGCAATCGACAAGCGTTGCTTCTGCCCACCCGACAAGTTGGCTGCGTTTTCTTCCAGCAGGGTGTCGTAGCCTTGAGGCATGCGCTCGATGAACTCGTCAGCGCCAGCTGTTTGCGCAGCCGCCACAATTTCTTCAAACGTTGCGTCGGGTTTGGTGACGCACAAGTTTTCGCGAATGCTACCGCGGAATAAAAAGTTTTCTTGCAAAACCACGCCAATTTGGCGACGCAAATGTGAAAGCTCAAATTCACGCGCATCAATGCCGTCAAATCGAATGAGGCCTTCTTGCAAGGGGTACAGACCTTGAATGAGTTTGGTCAGTGTTGTTTTGCCTGAACCACTGCGCCCCACAATGCCGATCACGGCGCCCGATGGAATGGTGAAAGTGGCTTTGTCTAAGGCTGCTGTGCTAGAACCAGGGTATCGAAATGTCACGGCATCAAAGGAGATATCGCCCACCAAGGTAGGGCGCAATCCACCCGCATCAGCGCGGCCTTCAGGGGCTCGGTTCATGACTTCGCCCATCATGCGCACTGACAACGCAGTTTCTTGGTATTCGTTGACCAAGCCCACCATGGAAATAAGCGGGCCCACCACGCGACCTGAAATCATTTGGAACGCAATGAGCGCACCCACGCTGAGTGTTTGATCAAACACTTGTTGGGCACCAATCACAATGATGACCACGGGCAATAACTTGCCTAAGAAATCTGTGATGGCATTGCCAGTGATGGAAATCTTGCCCACACGGTAATGCAGGGTGATGGCTTCGGCTGACCTTTGATCCCAATACTTTCTTTGGCTCGGCTCAATGGCCAGGGCTTTCACCGTGCGCATGCCGTGAATGGTTTCAACCAACATGGCTTGGCGTTGGCCTTCTGCGCTGTACAAAGCACTCAATCGCCTTTGATAAGTTGGCAGCATGGCCACAATGATGGCGGCAATCATGGCGGTGAACACCAACACGATGAGTGCCAGCTGCACAGAATAGGAAAATAAGATGGGAACAAAAATGACCAAGGCAATGGCGTCCAAGCCTGTGATGAAAATTCTGCCTGTTAAGAACCCGCGAATTCTTTCCAACTGCTGCATGTGGCGGGTGATCACACCTGCTGTGGCGGTTTCAAAATAATCAATGGGCAGCGTGAGCAAATGACTGAACACGCGGCGAGTCAGTCGCATGTCAATCTTGTTGGTGGCCGCAAGGGTCAGCACCTGACGAAGGTAACCAAATAAAGCATCGAACAACAAGGCCAGCACCATGCCAGCGCCCAGAACCCACAAGGTGGTTTCACTTTGATGGGTGAGCACCTTGTCAATCACCAACTGAAAGAAGATGGGCGAAGCCATGCTCAGAATGTGCATGGCGATGGCCGCAATCAAGATGTCCCTAAAGGCATCTTTTTGTTTCAATATCTCGGGAATGAACCAACGGAATCCAAAAGGCTGCTTGGGGTCCGTGAGACTGTATTCGCGTTTGACCAACAGCACTTGGCCATGCCAATGGCGGCAAAAAGTGGCCTGATCTTGCAAGACCACCACCGCTTCTTTGGCCATGGGATCTAACACCGCAACCTTCTTCTCTGATTCGCCCCGCACGCCCACCACAATGACTGAGCGGCCGGTGGACAATCGGGCAATGAGCGGAAAGACGCCGCCCTGTGCCAACAAACCTTCCCAGCTCAAGACGTCAGCCTTGGCTTTCAAGCCGACTTCTTCTGCAATGCGTATGGCGGCTAAATCCTTCGGCTCTTCGCTGCCCAAGGCATATTCGGAAATGAGTCGCTCAGGATTGATCTGCAGTCCATGGTGTTGGGCTACTGCAGTCAAACATTGAATGAGGGTGTGTTGAAAAGCTTCAGACATTCAACACTCATTCACGGTTCAAAACCGTGATACTGATACGGCGGTTGCGCGGATCTTTAGGATCGTTGGCGTTGTAGGGCGCGGTGTCAGCGACACCTTCAATTTTGGCAAACCGACTTTCCGGAATGCCTTTTTTCTCAATGATCTTGCGTGTTTCTTCTGCGCGCTCGGTCGACAAGGCCCAGTTGTTTTTACCATCGGTGTTGGCAAACTTCAAACTGTCGGTGTGCCCTCGGATGGCCACTTTGTTGGGCATGGCCGCTAAAGTTTTGCTCACTTCTGCCAACAAAGCTTGCGCTCTGGGCGTCATGGTGGTTCCGCCCAAGCCAAACATGGCAAAGTCGGCTTTGTCAATGATCTCAATGCGCAGGCCATCTTTGTCTCGCGCAAACTGAACTTGGTCTTTCAAGTTGTCGAGCTTCGGATTTTTGGCCATGGCCTCTTTGATTTCTTTTTCCATCTTCTCAAAGTCGGCTTTGTCTGCGGCTTCCTTGCCTTTTTTGCCAGGATCGCCATCTTGCCCAGACTCTTTGCTGTCAGCACCTCGGGGGGATGGGTCGTTTTCTGTGGGGCCACCTTGTGAACGCGGTGTCACCATGTTCATCATGTTGGTTTGCCGAGCTTGAAACGGAAAACCTTCGGTGTCGATGACGGATGCACCGCCCAACATGCCGTCGGATCCCGCCAACTTGCCCATGGTCACATTGCTTTGAGACGTAGGCTTGAAATAGTCTGCAACGCTTTTGCGTTGGTCTGCATTGGACGCACCCAGCAGCCACATCAACAAGAAGAAGGCCATCATGGCCGTCATCATGTCGGCCAGCGCAATTTTCCAAGCACCACCGTGAGCACCACCGTGCCCATCGTCCATGATTTTTTTGATGGTGATGGTGGGCGCAACCACCACCGGCGCATCCGGATCGGCCTCCTCAGGAATGAGGGGCGCAGCCTCCGCCGCAGCTTCAGGCGCAGCCTCTGCTAACGCTTCAGGCGGCGCAGCAGCAGCAACTGCTTTTTCTGTGGGTGCCTCTAAAACTGCTTCAACCATTTTAATTAGCCTCGCAAGCCGTCAAACACTTCAGCAAAACTTGGCTGATTGTGGTGGCTGATACCGGCCCGCGCGGCCTCAATGATCAAGGGCATTGGATGACCGTGCAAGGTACCAATGATGATTTGTTTCACCACTTTGTAAATTTGGCCTTCATCGTCAATGATCTGCGCCAAGCGCGATGCCATGGGTTCAATGAAGCCATAAGCCATGAACACACCCAAGAAGGTTCCCACCAAAGCGCCACCAATCATGGCGCCGAGCACTGCAGGCGGCTGGTCAATCGCGTCCATGGTTTTCACCACACCCAGCACGCAAGCAACAATACCCAAAGCGGGGAGCGCACCGGCCAAGGTGGCCAAAGCAGATTGTGCTTTCAGGGCATCGTGGTGGTGTGTTTTGATGGACAGGTCCATCACGTCTTCCACCGCATAAGGGCTTAAGGGGCTGGTGGACACCACCATCAAACGAACCGTGTTGCAAACCAAATCCAACAAGGCATGGTCATGCAACATTTTGGGATATTCCGCAAAGATGGCGCTGGATTCAGGATTTTCAATGTGCGCCTCAAGGGCCACAGGACCCTCTGTTTTGAGGGTCTTCATGATTTTTGACACCACAAAAATGGTGCTCAAATAATCTTCCTTGTGATAAGCGGGGCCTTTGAACACTTTGCCCATGCCGCCCAAGGCCCCCTTGAAAATGTCCATGCTGTTGCCAATGAGCATGCCGCCAATGCCAGCGCCCAAAATAATGAAGGTCTCAATCGGCGCAGATTTGATAATCGGCTTCATGCTTCCGCCGGCCATGATAAAGCCACCGAACACGCAAACCATCAAAACAACGATACCAATAATCGCATTCATATTTCTCTCCAAAAACGACCAAACGGGCGGCTAGAAAATCCCAGCGGCGCCCGTCAAAAATGATTCCAAAAAAATGCGTCTTTATAGACGCCACCCTCAGTGCATTGAAACTGACATAGGCACAACAGGTGCAGGGGCTGATTTTGGCAACAAATTCGGAACATCACGCCAAGCTTGGCGAATTTCACCCATCAAGCTTTGGACTTCACTTAAGACGCTCAAATCGTTGTGTGCATTGACATACACCAAACGACGAGTGACATAACTGTACAACTCATGCAAATTCCGGGCCAAGTCACCGCCTTTTTCTAAATCCAAGGCGCCCTGCAAGCCAATCACGATTCGGCCGGCTCTCAACAAGCTTTTGTTTTTGTCTTCGATGGCGCCGTGCTCAATATGGCCTCGGGCAGTGGTCAGGCTCTCTAGAAGCCCGTCAAAAAGCATCTGAATCAGTTCTACCTTGTCGGCAACTACTGCTTGTGAGGCACGGTTGCCGTCCCCGTAGCTTTCCATGGCTTTGAAATTCAATCTCATGATGTCGTACTCCTTTTGATCCAGACACTGCTGGTATCGGAGGCTCGACATGTAACTTGAGTAAAAAGACGCAAATTGCGCTAAAGCGGCAATCCTTGGCTGCGCAGACGTCGGAAAATTGCCACTTGCAAGCAAGCTCATGCCTTGCCCGCTTTGGCTTTGCCGCTGTTGACCGGCTCCACCTTCAAGGTGCCGCGCAGCTTTTTCACCACGGCTGTGAGCAACTGGCTCACGCGCGACTCGGTCACGCCCAGCACTTCGCCAATTTCTTTCAAGTTAAGCTCTTCAACGTAATACAAATTCATTAACAATTGGTCGCGCTCGGCCAAATCACCAATGGCATCGGTGAGGGCGCCCATGAATTGCTCATGTTCCACAATGGCCTCGGGCTGCTGCGAGGCGTCCGTGGCAATGCTCATGACCTCTTCGGTCACCACTTCCATGGAATAGGTTTCAAAGCGTCTGGCCTGCGTGCGCTCCTTATGGAACTGCTCAATGTCTTTGCCCATGTGTTCGGCCAATTCGCCCTGCGTGGGTGTTCGGCCCAGCTCTGCGGCCAACTCATGGTTGGCTTCGCTGTGTGATTTGTTGATGGCTACCGCCGAGCGGGGCAAGAACGACAAGCGCCTTACTTCGTCCAGAATGGCGCCCCGCACACGACTGTGAGCAAAGTTTTCAAATTCAAGGCCTTTGCTTGGGTTGTAGGCCCGAGCGGCTTCTAACAAGCCAATCATGCCGACTTGAATGAGTTCGTCCAGCTCCATGAAGGGGGGCAGCCTCACTTTGAGGTGCAAGGCAACGCGCTTGACCATGCCCAAATGAGCCATGACCAGCGCTTCGCTGTTGTTTTGGACCTCTTCGTAAAGGCGGGTAGAGCTGGTGGCCACGGTGTTCAGACGCTGGCTTGAACCAGGCGACGCTCCATGAAAAACTGCAAACCACCCGAGGGTGGGGCCACAGGCGGCAAGTCAATGACCGACTTGGCCAAATGCCTGAAATCTCGAGAAGAGGCGCTGGTGGGGGCAAACTCCAACACCGGCATGTATTTTTTATGCGCCTGCAAAATCATCTCATCGTTGACGATCGAGCCCATGTAGCGAATGGAACGGTTTAAAAACCGGGCGCACACATTGTTGATGCGTTCAAACAACTGGTAGCCCTCTTGGGCACTGCCCACCCCATTGGGGACCAAGTAAATTTCATCGAGACCGTGGTCTTGAATCATGATTTTGATGGTGCCATAAGCGTCTGCAATGGACGAAGGATCGTCCTTGACCACCACAAAGCGTCTTTCACAGGCCGATAAGAACGTGAGAACCGATGGCGCAATGCCTGCGGCCATGTCGACCAACAGAAAATCGACAGGGTCGTCTAGGCTGCTGAAAGCTTGAACAATGCGCGCAGCACCCATGTCATCCAAAGCGGCCATGTCTTGGCGGCCCGAACTACCAGGGACCAGCTTCACACCTTGCCGGGTGGTGACAATGATCTCTTTCAATGTTTTGTCGCCATTTAAAAAATCACTTAAATTAAAAGGACAGCGTACACCCATGGAAATTTGGGCATTGGCCAATCCCATGTCGGCATCAAACAGCATCACGCGTGAGCCCTGGGCCTGCAAAGCAGCGGCCAGATTCACGGAGACAGTGGTTTTACCCACACCCCCTTTGCCACTGGCAATGCCAATGACTTGGGTTTGTTTGCGTTTATCCATGCGTCACCAAAATGGGCGATGGCGGCAGCCAGGCAGGACGGCTTAAATTCAGGTCAGGACTTGAGCGGTTCATGTCGGTTGATGCGTTAACGATGTTTTCGGGTGTTGAATCTGCCTTGAATTCAGGCATGCATTTGGCAATTGCCAAATCTACTAACACCTCAGGGCTCAAGGGTAACACTCCCTCGGTCAATTTATCGGATTCGCTGCCCATGCAAAGGGTCAAATTTCGCTGATCGTTGCTCAAAAACTGAATCAAGGGCCAAGGCGCACTGGATTCGTCAATTTTCGTCAACATCAGGCTCTGCCAAGCCAGGCCTGGATCGGTGAGCACGCGCTTCAATGTCACAGAGGAAGCATCCATGGGCAACACGGCATGCAACTGACAATCGGGGTGAACCGCCAAGATGTCGGTCAAGCGCTGCGTCATTTGAAAACCGGAGGTGTCAATCAACACCAACTGGCGATTTGAGAGTTCCAGCAGCAATTGACGCAAACTGTCTGAATTGGCCGCGCGATAACAATCGACTTCGGCCTGCGCGCACAGTTGCTGAATTTGAGACCATGAGCCTGCACGCTCGTCTTGAAAAGAAACCACCGCCACTTTGGCCGAGCCCATTTCACGAGCCGCCTTGTGTGCCCAGCGCACGGTCATGAGTGTTTTGCCTGCGCCAGACGATCCGGCCAGCGCATGAACGCCTGACATGGCGAAATTTTCGTTAGGCGTGATCATGTTGCACAGCAGTTGGTGTTGCAAACTGATTTGCGCTTCTGCCAGACTCTTTTGCTCGCGCAAGCCCGACAACAACAAAGTCCGCAAAGCGGAAGGGACTGGCGCTTCACACAAATTGTTCACCAATTCTTGCAAGTGCTCAGGCCATTGCTGCTGGGCTTCCCAAGCAGACACTTTTTGGTTCATGCGAATTTCTTGACGCAAAGCCGACAGTTCTTCAATGACCATGGACACCATTTCTTTGCCGCGTGCGTTTTCACGCGCTTGCTCTGCCAAACTCATGGCGGGCATTGCGGCCGCATCCATAATTTCCATGGCTTCGACTGCAGCCGATGCAGCCCGCAAGGGCGCTTTCAAAGCTTCCGACAAATGATCGTCAAAGTCAGCCACCGCAGTTTCAGTATTTTCGAATTCGTGGGCGTCGTCGGCTTCCATCTCGACGGTCTCGACTTCTAAAGCAATGACGAGTTCGGTTTGTCCTTCCACACGGTGGTTGGAAATAATCAGAACATCTTTACCGTACAAAGCCATCGCTTGTTCGGTGGCGCTGCGGGTGTCTCTGGCAAGAATGCGTTTGAGTTCCATGGCTGTCTCTATTCTTCAGTCGGGGTCTAAATCAATTAACGTGTTTCAGCGTGTACGGTGTGAACCACCTTGACACTTTGATCGTCTGGAATTTCGCTGTACGACAAGAGGGTCATGTCGGACACACGGTAGCGGGCGGCCTTGGACAACCAAGGGCGAATGGCAGGGGATACCACCAACACGGCGGGATGACCCATCTCTTCTACCGCGCGTGCACCTTCGCGCAATGCGGTGAACAAACGCTCGGCAAGGCCTGGCTCGATGGTCATGTTTTGACCCGGCGCAGTTTGTTGCAAGATGTTGTGCAGAAGCTGCTCTAAATTAGGATCGAGTGTCATCACAGACAAAGAACTTGCTTCGTCCACCAAGCTCTGCACAATCATGCGGCCCAGCTTTGGACGAACCAAAGACGTCAATTGATCAGGCTCTTGGGTGCGGCTGGCCACTTCCGACAAAGTCTCAGCAATGGTGCGCATGTCGCGAATCGACACCGACTCGTTCAACAAGTTTTGCAAGGTGCGTGTGACCACGCCCAAAGACAACTTGCCGGGTACCAAATCTTCAACCAACTTGGGCGACTTGGCTGCCAACTTGTCGAGCAATTGTTGAACTTCATCGTGGCTGAGCAAATCGGATGCATTGTCACGCAAGACTTTGTTCAAGTGGGTGGCAATGGCTGTGCTAGCGTCTACCACGGTGTAACCCAAAGTCCGCGCCATGTCGCGCTGAGAAGGATCAATCCATACGGCTTCCAAACCAAATGCGGGCTCTTTGGTGGCTTCGCCTTCCAGCGGTCCATAAACTTGACCCGGATTGATGGCCAACTCTTTGCCTACTTTGATTTGGCCCTTGCCGCGCACCACGCCTTTGAGCACGATGTGATAAGCATCAGGATCGATGGTCAAGGCGTCACGAATGCGAACGGGTTGAACCAAGAAGCCCAACTCGGCCGACAATTTCTTGCGTACACCCTTCACGCGGTTCATCAACTGCCCGCCCGTTTCAGGGTTGACCAAAGGAATCAAGCCATAACCAATTTCAAGGCCAATCAAATCAACTTGATCGACATCGTCCCAGTCCAATTCTTTAGGCTCTTCCAAAGCTGCTTGTGCCGCTTGTTCTGCAGGCGTGGCCTCTGGCGTATCGGCTTTGTTGGTAATGCGCCAGGCCAGGCCTGCAGTCCCCAAAGCCAAGACCAGGAACACCATGTGAGGCATGCCGGGCACCAAACCAATGATGGCCAAAATGGCGGCCGACATGTACAAGGCTGTCGGATTGGCAAGCTGAGAGGTGGCCTGCTCCGTCATGGACTCGGAGGTGGTCACGCGGGTCACAATGATGGCCGTTGCCAGAGACAAGAACAGCGATGGAATCTGCGCCACCAAGCCATCACCAATGGTCAGAAGGGTGTAAATTTTGCCCGCCTCAGACATTGACAAGCCGTGCTGGCCCACACCAATCGCCAAGCCACCCAGCAAGTTGATGACCAAAATGAGCAAACCGGCCACTGCGTCGCCAGACACAAACTTAGAGGCACCGTCCATGGATCCGAAGAAGTCAGATTCTTGAGAAAGCTCTTCGCGGCGCTTTTTGGCGGTTTCTTGGTCAATCACGCCAGCGTTCAAGTCAGCGTCAATCGACATTTGTTTGCCAGGCATGGCATCCAAGGTGAAACGTGCGTTCACTTCAGACACACGGCCTGCACCTTTGGTCACCACAATGAAGTTGATGATCATCAGGATGGCGAAAATAATGAAACCGACCACATAGTTGCCGCCGATCACAAACTCACCGAAAGCCGCCACCACCTTGCCTGCAGCCTCATGGCCTTCATGGCCGTTGACCAAAATGACACGGGTAGACGCCACGTTCAAGCCCAAACGGAGCATGGTGGCAAACAGCAACACAGAAGGGAATGAAGAAAATTCAAGTGGCTTGCGAGTGCCAATGGCAATCATGATGACCAGCAAGCTGCAACCAATATTGAAAGTGAACAATATGTCCAGCAGCAATGCAGGCAGCGGCACTACCAACATGGCCATGATTAAGAGCACCAGTGCGGGCAAACCCAGGCCGGTGTAATCGAATTTGGACAGGTTCTGTCGAACCGTTGACAGGGTCAAGGTACTCATAGGACGCTTTTGAGGCTAATCAGGTTGAAAAAGCTGGGATTGAACATTTTTTTTCCAAAGTTCATCAGGTTCAGCAAAGACCATGCCATGAGGAAAGCCGACAGGGTCTGCGCATCCCCCGTTGTGGCCAAAGCGGCAAGCGATGCCCTGTCACGGTTTTTGCTAATACAAAGCACCCCTCCCGCGAATTGCCGCTGTGGGGATGACCAATGAACATGGAATGAACATGGACAACAACTTGAATCTTTCAACCGCTAACATCGCCAACCCCTTGTCCAATGCGGCTCCCACGGCCTCTTCAGGAGTCGACGACAGTCTGTCGACCCCCATGAATGGGAAGGAGTTTGCGGGCCTGATGCGAGATCTGCTGAACAAGTCGGGGCGGCAAGAACTTGCCACTTCTGATGCAGGGGAAAGTGCAACGTCTGATAAAACAGAAGCCACGGGGGATGCCGCGTCAGGTTTGCAAACCCTCACCCTAGGCGATCAGTTTGCGGTGATCACTGCAGCCTCCCCAGTGCCCGATGCCAACAGTTTGGCGGCCTTTGCACGGGCTCAAGGCTTAGGTGAAGGCGCTGTCAAAGCATTGTTTGGCGATTTGGCCAGCACCCCTATCGACGCATTGAGTGCTTCAACCGCTTTTGAGACTGGCAATGTCTTGACTGCCCCCAGTTTTGGCTGGGCACCCCTCCAGAGTGGGCTTTCAGTGGCGGCCTCTACTGTTACTGCGACGCCAGCCATTGACCCCAATCTGATGACCCACGCTGCACCCACTTTGAACTGGCTCAGCGGGCACCCCGGCGTGATGCCCAACACTGCCACGACTGTGCTCTCTCAAAGCGCCGACATGAGTTTTGACCCTAGCACCCTCACGGCAGCCTCAACGCCCAAAGTGTCTGATTTAGACAAGCTGCTCAGTGGGGCAAATGCTTCGGCCGTGATACAAAGCTTTGGCGTGGCCGACCCCCTGAAGGGCATGGCGCCTACAGCCGCTCTCACCGCCGCTGAATTGCATGCCGAAATGGGCCCTCTAGATGCCATGCGCATGCGCTTGGTGCCAGAATGGGAAACCATGACCAAACAATTGGCCAAACTCAATGGCAACCTAGAAGGCACCACTTGGGCAGAATTAATGTCCAGTAAGTTGGCCGAGAAAGGCTTGGTCGCGGAGGGCCGCTTGGATTTGGGCTTCACCGACATTGGGCTTGATTTAGGCGCCGACCTGGCCTTGGCCATGGAGGCAGGGGCCTCTGACAACGTCAGCGCCATGCCATTGAATGCCAGCGACAACACGAGAGCGCCTGTAAGCTTGTCGGCCATTGCCAACAGTTCCATCAGTGCCCAAGGCGATAAATCCCCCGTGACCGACCGAACGGGCCAAATTCAAGACCTGGCCAATAAACTCGGAGAAGCTTTGGGGGAAAGGCTGCAAGAACAGATGGAACGTGGACAATGGCGTCTGCATCTGAAACTCAACCCAGGTCACCTGGGACAGATTGATGTGGAGCTTGATATGCACGCCGGTGGACTGGATGCCATCTTTAAAACCGAAAATATGCTTACCAAAGAACTCATTACGCAAGGTATGTCTAAATTAAAGGACAGTTTGGCGCAATCAGGCACGGCAGTTGCTGATGTCTGGGTGAACAGCGAAAGTAAGCGTCAATCTGGCGGGAATCCGACACCCCAGCGTTTTGCTGGAAATTCGGAGGCCGAAGTCGAAGCCGATGTGAGCCAATCCCTTCAGAGGGTCAGCCGCATGGTTGAAAAGCGATCCGCAGATGCATGGGACACTTTGGCTTGATGACCCCTGGGTCTTGGGTGTACAAACATTCTTTATATAGAGGTGCCATATGGCAGAAGCAGCAGCAGAAGAAGTAGCAGCAGAAGAAGGCGAGAAAAAGCCGAAGAGTCCTATCGTCCTCATCATTGTTGGCGTGGTGGGTTTGCTCGTGCTCTTGGTCAGCACAGTGGCAGGTACGCTGTTCCTCACAGGATTTTTCAATCCAAAGCCTGTTGACCCCGAGCACGCTGAAGCAGCGGCGGATGGCCATGGCAAGGATGGTAAGGGTGGCAAAGATGGCAAGGATGGCAAAGACGGCAAGCCTGGCAAGAAAGCCAAAGACTCGCCCGAGCTCACTCGCTTTGAATACACTTACATGCAAATTGAGCGCGAGTTCTTGGTTAATTTGAGTGGCTCCAAAAAAGTCATGTCTGTTCAACTGGCGGTCATGACGCATTACGACGAGCGCGTCTTTGAGAACGTGAAGAAGCACGAGTTTGCTTTGCGCTCTGCCATCATGGATGTGATGCGCCAAACGCAAGAGGCAGAACTTACCAAACCAGACTTTAGAAAAGAATTGGCCGGTAAAATCCGCGATGCCATCAACACCATGCTTGAGAAATATGAGGATTTCGGCGGCATTGAAGATGTGTACTTCACCAACTTCATTGTTCAGTAACGCATTTTCAAATTTTCCGAATCTTGAATTGACATGGCCACTTCCCTTTTAACACCGGACGAACTCTCGAGCTTGGCCGAGGGCGTGAAAGACGGCTCGATTCCTGTTGACACAGGTTTCAACACCAAAGCACGCATCAAAAAATACGACTTGGCCAGTGAAGACAGCAGCTTGGGCGTGAACGTCAGCTCGCTGGACATGATCAACGAGCGCTTCATTCGGGTATTCCGTTTGGGTTTGTTGGAAATGCTTCGCACCAGCCCCAAGGTGAGTGGCTCGCAAGTTCAAATTGTTCGTTTTGGCGACTACCTCAAGGGACTCAAAGCCCCCATGTCGGTCAATATGATTCGCATGCACCCGCTGCGCGGTTTTTCCATCGTGGTGATTGACCCCACAGTGGTGTTCTCATCACTCGACAGTTTTTTTGGTGGCTTTGGCCGCGGCGTGGGCGACTTGCCCCCTGGTCGTTTGTTCACACCCACCGAATCTCGCATCATCAACATGATGCTGGAAGTCTTTTTCAAATCTCTCAAAGAGGCATGGTCACCCATCATGCCCCTGGAGTTTGAATTGGTGAGCTCTGAAATCAATCCGCAGTTTGCCCAAATTGCCGATGAAAACGATTTGGTCATCCTGACCCGCTTTGAAGCCGAAGGCAACATTGACGCACAGGGCTTCATCGATTTGGTTTACCCTTATTCCTCTTTGAAACCTATTCGCGAATTGCTGCGCAGCCGCGTGCAATCCGGAGATGGCAATGAAGAATCTGACCGACAATGGCGAGATGAACTCAAAGACGCTGTTGAAAGCTCTAGCCTTGAAGCCCGTGTTTTGGTGGGCAACGTTGAAACCTCTTATGGTGAAATTGAAGCCATGCGCGAGGGTGACGTGTTGTTCTTTAAGAAACCTGATTTTGCCCGCATGTCGGTCAATGGTCTTCCCGCTTTCGATGTTCAAGTGGGCGCACTGGGCGCTCAAGTTGCTGTCCAAGTTGAACGCGCCTACGTCCCAGGCTTGCAATAATTTTTCAGGAAACTGTCATGTCCGATACCTCCTCAGATGCCACACTCGATACGCCCTCATTGACCGATGCCTCAGGCAAGATCAATCAAGAGGTGCTGCAAAACATCAGTGTCACCATGTCCATTGAAGTGGGCCGCGCCCAAATTAAAATTCGCGACCTCATGCGTTTAACCCAAGGCAGCGTGGTGGAACTCGACCGCATTGCAGGCGAACCGCTCGACTTGTTGGTCAACAACACCGTGGTAGCCCAAGGTGAAATTGTGCTGGTGAACGATCGCTATGGTGTTCGTCTCACGCGGGTGGCACCCCCTGCAGAACGCATGAAGAATTTGTGAGTTAACGCATGACCCCTGGCATCACCGGCGCTGACCTCTTTCGAATGCTTGGCAGCCTGGCCCTGGTGGTGGCCCTCATGCTCGCTTTGTTGTGGGCACTTCGCCGACTGCAAAGCAAAATGAACAGCCAAAATTCTGGCCGTCGTTTGCAAATCATTGAAACCATCAGCGTAGGCACCCGCCAAAAAGTGGCGCTCATTCGCGTGGGCGAACGGGAAGTCCTCATTGGCGTCAGCCCCACCCAAATCAATGGCATCGCCAGTTGGCCAGACGTTACACTGAACCCCAGCGACCCCCTTCCTTCATCCCAGGTCTTGGACGCGCCAGCGCCAGACGGAGTTCAGCATGTTACGTAAACCAGTTGTTTGGGCCAGTCTCATCCTAGCCATCGTTGTGATGGCTTTCCCGTTTGTGGCCTCAGCCCAAGGCATCCCCATGGTCAATGTGAGTGGTGGCAAATCGGGCACGCAATACAGCTTGACGCTGCAGTTGTTGGCCCTGATGACCTCGCTCACCTTGCTGCCCTCGTTCTTGCTGATGATGACGTCCTTTGTTCGCATCATCATCGTGCTTTCTATTTTGCGTCAAGCTTTGGGAACTGGCCAAACACCGCCCAACACGGTGCTCGTGGGTCTGGCCTTGTTTCTCACCTTGTTCATCATGTCGCCCGTGCTGGGCGACATTTACAACAACGCGCTGGCGCCTTACATGCAAAATGGCATCTCTTTTGAAAAAGCGCTGGCAGCGGCTGAAGAGCCCTTGCGCGGTTTCATGCTCAAACAAACGCGTGAAGATGACATCGGCCTTTTCATGCAAATGGCCCGCAAAGACGCACCCGTCAATGCTGCAGCCGTGCCGTTTTCTACTTTGGTACCCGCCTTCATTACGTCTGAATTGAAAAGCGCTTTCACCATTGGCTTCTTGATTTACATCCCCTTCGTGGTGATTGATTTGATTGTGGCCAGCGTGCTGATGTCCATGGGCATGATGATGTTGTCGCCCATGATGATCTCCATGCCGTTCAAATTGATGTTGTTTGTTTTGGTAGATGGATGGAGCCTCATTTTGGGCTCACTGGCTGCCAGCTTTGTGACCTAAAAAGGATTGCCATCATGGACACCTCTACCGTAGTGGATCTGGGCCGTCAGGCTTTGTGGATGACCGTTTTAATTTCTGCCCCCCTGTTGGGTATTGCGCTGTTTGTAGGATTGGTCATTGGCGTGTTGCAAGCTGCCACCTCCATCAACGAAGCCACCTTGAGTTTCATCCCCAAGTTGGCGGCATTGGCCATCACCTTGGCCGTGGTGGGCGGCTGGCAACTCACCACCTTGGTGGACTACACCCGCAGCATCTTCCAACGAATACCGGGTTTGTTTACCTGAGTTTTTCTTCAAGCTCAGAACCACCATGGATGTCGCAGCCATTGAATTGCTAGAGCGCTTTTATTCGCTCATCTGGCCCATGTTGCGAATTTCTGCACTGCTTATTGCTGCACCCATTTTTTCATTGCGCGCTGTCAACTTGCGCATTCGCATTGTGCTGGCCATGTCCATCACTTGGCTGGTTTATCCACTTCACACTTGGCCCACCATCGACCCCTTGTCGGCAGCGGGCCTTCTAGAAGTGGCAAACCAGCTCATGATTGGTTTGCTCATGGGCCTCATGTTGCAGGTGGTCACGGCGGCCATTGTGGTGGCCGGTATGTCCATTGCCAATGCGATCGGTTTGTCGATGGCCACCATGATTGATCCCAACATGGGCAACGTTCCCGTCATCAGTCAATTTTTATTGGTCATGGGTACCCTCATTTTTGTGGGCCTCGGCGGGCACGGCATTTTGCTGAGTTTGGTTGTTGAGAGTTTCACCAGCCTGCCCATTGGCGGCAGCTTGTTGGGCGACGCTGCCTGGCGACAATTGGTCGCATGGAGCTCTATGTTGTTTTTAGGCGCCCTGCTCACTGCTTTGCCCGTGATGGTGGCATTGCTCTTCATCAACATTGGCTTGGGTGTGGCCACACGCGCAGCGCCCAGTTTGAATATTTTTTCGGTGGGCTTTCCCGCGATGATCTTTGCAGGTTTCGGCATTTTGATTTTGGCCCTGCCCAGCATTGGCGCGCGCATTCAATGGCTTTGGATGCAAGGATTTTTCCAAGTCCGTACCTTGGTCGGACTGACCTGATGGAGACCGCAGACCATGGCTGAAAATACCGGCGCAGAAAAAACCGAAGAAGCAACGGCCCGAAAACTTCGCAACGCCCGCGACGATGGTCAAGTGGCGCGCTCTGTGGAACTGCCAGCGGCCGCGGTCACCATTGGCGCCATCATGGTGATGTATTTCATTGGCAGTGCATGGATGTCTCGCATGGCCACTTTGTTTTCACAAGGCTTTCGCTTTGATCGCAAAACTTTGGACAACCCTGAGTTGTTGGCCACCACATTCGCCTTTCAAATTGGCGAAAGTTTTCTGCTCATTGTGCCCATTCTGGGTGTCACTGCCGTGCTGGCGGTGCTGGCCAGCGGCGCCACTGGGGGCTATTTGTTTTCACTGAAAAGCGTCTTGCCCAATTTCAGCAAGCTCAGCCCCCTGCAAGGTTTCACCCGCATGTTTGGAACCAAAGCCGTGGTTGAACTTGGCAAGGCCATTCTTAAATTTTCGCTGGTGGCCACCGTCCTGTGGGCCTTGGTCAGTCGCCAATTAGATCAGCTCATGCAGTTGGGTCAAATGGGTTTAGAGCCCGCCTTGGCGCATGCCGGCATCATGATTGGCGAGTCTGCTTTGTGGCTGTCTCTCAGCTTGTTGGTCATTGCCCTCATTGATGCGCCCTACCAACGCTTTGCCTTCATGAAGCGCATGCGCATGACCAAACAGGAAGTCAAAGACGAAATGAAAGACATGGAGGGTCAGCCTGAAGTGAAGGCGAAAATTCGCCAGCGCCAGCGTGAAATGGCCAACTCTCGCATGCTCCAAAAAGTGAAAGATGCCGACGTGGTGATTACCAACCCCGAGCACTTTGCAGTGGCCCTTTCCTACGACCCGACAGGCGATGGTGCACCTATTTTGCTGGCCAAAGGTTCCGACTTTTTAGCGCAGCGCATTCGCGAAGAAGCTGAAAAAAATGGCATCGAAATTTTTGCGGCTGCGCCTTTGGCGCGTGCGCTTTACTTCTCTACCAAACTCGATAACCCCGTGCCAGAGGCCCTTTACTTGGCAGTGGCGCAGGTCATCGCTTATGTTTTCAGTTTGGCCGACGTGCGCCCAGGCATCGAGTCCATGCGCAAACCCAATCCCAAAGTACCGCCTTCTATGCAGTTTGATGCCGATGGCAAATTGGCCCAACCGACCTAATTCTCTTTTTTCAGGGCTAAAGAATTCCCGAGTTGTGTCGTTATCTATGTTGAATGAGCCTTGAGGACAAGACCATGAGTGAACCTGAAATTATCAAATCGAATAGCCCTCACAGGGTCACGATTCCCGAAGGGTCTAGCAACGCTATGGGCAAACAGGCGCAAGTGGGTGAAGCGTCTATTCGCAAAGTTTTGAGCGAAGGCACGGGCGAGTCCAATGAAATCACCACCAATGACGAAGAATTGAAGGGCAAATCGCAGCCACTTTCTCTGGACGAAGAAATTAAAGCCGCCAGAGAAGCACTGATCAAAAGCAAAATGCTCAAGGGCGCCAAAGAGGGCGTCAAGGCCGACGAAGAACTGCATGCTGAAAAAGAAAGCGTGAAGGTCAGCGACGATTTACGGGGCAAAGCTGGCCAAAGTTCGGACGAAGAATTAAGAGCGGCCAAAGAGGGTGTCTCTGCCAACAAAGATTTGCGGGCAGAAAAAGCGCCTGTTGAGTCCAGCGATGACTTGCGCGCCGAAAAAGAAGGTTTCAATGCCAATTCCCTGAGAGCTCCCAAAGAGGGTGTTGATCCTTCAGGTGATTTGAAGGCACCCAAAGATATTGCCAAAGCAGATGCAGAACTGCGCGGGGCCAAAGAGCCGGTTCAAACGAATTCAGCGGCAGCTTTGTCTTCCAGCGACCCCTTAGCGGCTTTTCGCCCTGGCAGTGCGCCCGCCAAAAATTCAGCCACTGCCACTGCTCCCGAGTCATCCGCTCAAGCCGCCCAAAGTGCTGAAGCTGTATCAACACCTTCGGCAGCATCAAGCGTCGCTGAACCAGAACCCGAAATGGATTTTCCTGCACGGGTGGTTCATTTGAAAATTGAAAATGACACGCTGCGGTCCAAGTTGGACAAACTCGAACCAGCGCCTTGAGTTCATTCTCAAAGCACAGCAAACTGAAAGACCATTGACATGAGCACCGACACCCAACACGAATCATCCGCCCACAGTGAGCCCACCACAGGGGTTGAAGCGCATACCCCAACCCAGTCGCATGAAGATGAATTAGAGGGTATCAAAATACTGGCCCTCGACTCTGCCGAACTGGCCACTCGCTCTGCCAACTTGGCCACCCATGCTGGTGAAAACATGCGGAGTGTGATACTTCAATTAGAAGTCGCTCAACTGAAACAACGCAAACAAACCCTCATCATGTTTGGCGCAGCTGGCAGTCTCATGCTGGTTGCGGCCATGGTCTTTGTGGGCATGGCCATCAGCTTGAAGTCTCGCATCAACACCCTCGATGTCATGGTCTCCAAAGTAGGCGAGCGTGTCGTAGAGTTAGACGCCTCCATGGAGTTAGTGGGCTCAGTGAACGAAGCATTGCAAGAGATGGTGGGCAAGCAAGAAGGCATTGCCGATGCGCAAGGTAAATTGGAAGCCAAAATTGGTGAATCTATCAAAAGCGCTCAAGGTGTTCCTGAAGAAACAGCCAAACAACTGGACGCTAAAAACCAGATTTTGGCCAAGCAAGTTCAATCCCTTGATGGTCGCTTGCAATCTCAGGCCAATGCCATCGTGACCCTGTCCAACATCATGCAAAAAGTACAGGGCTCGCTCACTGATACCAGTGGTCTGAAGCGTGAGATGGAAGCCTTGGCCCGGATCCAAAAAGAGCGACAGGCACTTGAGTTACAAGCAGCCACCTCGCAAGCGGTCAACGCTGCGGCGCAAGCGGCCAGTCAAGCAGCGCAAAAAAATGCTGTGGCTGCGCGCCCAAAGGACAGCATGGTGCAATACCCCAGAGCTCAATCTGCCGAGAATCAACCCGCAGGTACCGGCGGTGTTTTAAGCGTGAAGCCTTAAAGCTTGCGTTAGCCGTTGTTGTTCAGGATGGTGCCTTGGCGCAAATCGTACTTGTTGAGCTTTTCAATCAAGGTGGTGCGCTGCAAATTGAGAAGGCGCGCGGTTTGTGACACATTGCCATCGGTGCGCTGAAGCGCTTGCACAATCAGGTCGCGCTCAATGTCGGCCAAGCGATCTTTCAACGACAAGCCCTCGGGCGGCAAACTGGGCAGGCCTTGCGCCAACATGATGATGTGCTCCACTTCATTGTGGGCATCCATCGGTTGATCGGGCGCAGGATTGGCAAACGGATTCATCACATCGGCATTGGCGCTGTGATTTTCAATGTCACCCGCATCGGCCACGACGGGCAAATCAGTTGCTTGATGATGAGAACCGGCCAGGCGTTCTGCTTGAATGAATTGCAAACCTTTGGGCAGTAAGGAAGGTGGCACTGTGTTGAGTTTCAGTTGCTGCCCACTGAAAAGCGTGCTGAATCGGTCAACCAAGTTAGACAGTTCGCGCACATTGCCAGGCCATGCGTAATCCTGCAAAGCGCTCATGAAATCTGTTGCAAACGTGATGGGCGTTTGCCCCTTCTGTGCAAAGTGAGCGGCAAAGTGAGCCAACAACACCGGCACGTCTTGACTGCGCTGGCGCAAAGCTGGGGTGTTCAAGGGCAACACATTCAATCGGTAATACAAGTCTTCGCGAAACCGACCCGCCACAATTTCTTGCTCTAAATCTCGGTGCGTGGCGGCCACCACGCGCACATCCACAGGCACAGACTTGGTACCGCCCACAGGATCGACGCTGCGTTCTTGCAGCACGCGCAGCAATTTCACCTGCATGTCGAGCGACAAATCACCAATTTCATCTAAAAAGATGGTGCCCCCATGGGCCAACTCAAAGCGGCCGATGCGATCGGTCATGGCGCCTGTGAAGGAGCCTTTGCGGTGCCCAAACAATTCACTTTCGACCAAGCCTGTCGGGATTGCTGCACAGTTGATGGGAACGAAATTAGCCTGGGCTCGGTCTGATTGATCGTGCAAAGCCCTGGCCACCAACTCCTTGCCCGTGCCACTTTCGCCTGTGATCAGTGCCGTGGCCATGGAAGAAGCCACCCTGGCGATCATGGTGCGCAGGGCTTCTGCACTGAGGCTACCGCCAATAAAAGGGTGAAGAACTTGCTTGCTGGCCATTGAAAAATTATGCCGATTTGAGAAAATGAGAGATCAGGGACTTAGGAAATCAATACACCTGTGTATTTGGTTTGGGTGATTTAAACCCAAATGTCGGAAAACCGTCAAGACATCTTTTCAGGGCCATGGCGAATTGCTCAAAGACGTTGTGCATTTGCCTCAAGAAACACCCCTTCATGCCGAATCAGAGGGTGAAGGGCTCCAGAGTCCACCCATTCTTAAGGATGAAGCTATGAAACGTCTCACATTTTTGCCCGCACTGGCCCTCGTTTTGGGTTTGTCTGGTTTGACCGGATGCAAATCCATCAACCTCTCCATGCCCGTTGCCCCCAACGTCAAAAGCAGCAACATGTCTGCCCCCTTGGTGGAAAAACGCGAAATCTTGACCGCCACAGGCTATGCCGTGGTCAGCGTTCAGGGTTCTAAAAATCCCGCCCAACAGCGCTTGATGGCGATTCGCGCGTCCAAACTCGACGCCTTCCGCAGCCTGACAGAACAGGTGTACGGCCAACAGCTCGATGCATCGTCCACTGTGGCCGACATGGTCATGGTGAACGACACCTTTCGCACCAAGGTCGAAGGCGTGATTTATGGCGCCCAGTTGGTCAGCATTACCCCCGTGGGTGAAGACACTTACGAAACCACTTTGTCTTTGGACAAAGAAGTGGTGCAAGACCTGCGCTTGCTGTTCCTCGGCCAGATCACTGCCAAAGGTCGTTGATCATGTTGCGTTTGAATGTTTCCGCTTTGTGCTTCGGTGCACTTGCACTTTGGGCTGGCAGCAGCTTCGCGCAAAATCTTTCCGCACCTGCCAGCAAAGAAGCGCCACAAGCAAGCGCGCCCCTCACCGCTCAAGAACGCTTAGAAGCCATTCGACACAGCTTGGTAGAAGCCTCGTTGCAAACGCCCACCAAGGTCATCAGCACCAGCTGGTTCGACGCCAGCGGCGCATTGCGCGAATCAAGCAGCTTCAAGAACAACATGCAAGTGCAAAACCTTCGCGTGATGTCCTACGACCGCGACGAAATAGGCCAACCCAAAGCTCGTCTGCAAGTTGAACAGCCCGCCGCCCAACCCACCGCCCCCTCACGCAAAGGCCTAGACGCCGTCGTCGATTCGCTGAAACAAAAATTTAAACAATTGGGGTCAGAGCAGAATAAAACCACTGTTTCTGAAATTGCCAAACAATTGTCATCTGACCCCAATAGTAAAAGCTGCGGTAAGCCTTTGAAGGCTGGGTTGCGTCACATGATGTCGATGAATGTTTGGATGGACGGCAGCAATCCCTCTGCAGTGCAGTCTTCTGTTTATGACTTGTTGAATGAACACCTGACCAACGCACGGCCTCAAAACCTTGACACCAAGTGGCGGATGAGTGCCGTCAACAACGCGCCCAGCATGGGCAACGTCATGACCGCTTATGAGCGCACCCTGACTCAGGACAGGCCTGCACAAATGCCTTGGGAGGCGCGCTTGGCCCTGAAAACAGAGATGTTGCCAGCCCCTGGCGGTGGGGGCTTGCGCGGCGAAAAAGGTCCTGGCATGGTACTGAGTTTGCTGTTGCAAGTGAACCCGCGCGAAGGTCAAAAAGGCGTGTTGCAAGAAGTGGCAACGCTGAACCTAGAGTTGGAAATGGACGCATGGAAACCTGCCAAGCTCAACGCGGAAAGCCAAGAACGCCTCACACAACAATTTGTGCAATGGAAAAATGCCATCAGCCTGCTCGTGGCATGCGAAGCGGTACTGCCTACTGTGACTGAGGTCAAAGCCGAGACGATTCAAATCAATGCTGGCACTGTGGCCGGCATTCGCAAAGGCGATGAATGGCTGATTGCAGACCCGCGCAAATTCCCCAGCCACTTGGTGGGCAAAGATGGCGCCTCACAAACCTTGCTGGCCAAAGTCGACAGCGTATCTGCCTACCAATCGACATTGACAATCTTGGCTGGACCTGCACAATCTGTTGAAGCTCAGTGGCGCGCATGGCCCACTGAGAACTTGGCCAAAGAAGCAGCCCATCCGCCCTCAGGCAATGGCTTTTTCAACAAACGTTAAACAGGCGTTGAACTCACTATGAACAAGCGTACGCACATCACGACTCGCACATTGCCAAAGCGAAACCTAGTTCGCATGACCCTGGTCTTGTTCATGGCTGCAAGTTTGTTCTTTGCTGTCGCAATCGCTCGCGCTGCCACCGACAACGCAAGCAAAGCAACTGGGACCCCCAGCACTGCCAAAGAAATGCAAGGCTATACGGCCAAGAAAAATATGAGTGTCGAGGAATTGATCAAAGAAGTTTATGCAGGCACCCCTTTAAACAACCCAACTTTGGTCAAGGCGTTGCAGGAAGCCAACCCTAAGATGATCACCGGCAAACTCAACCAAACCCTCAAGCGCGGTCAAGTGGTTTTCTTACCCGACCATGCGGCCGTGGTCGCCCAAACACTCGCGACTTTCGCACCACCGCCACCGGTTGCTCCGGACGCTGCCAACTCCGGCTCTCAGTCGAGCGACCCCTCTTCTCGCAGGCTCTGGGTCCGCTTCCCATGATCACAGGAGCGGAGGCGCTGACAGCGCCCAACCGCATCAACCCTATTTTTCTAGATGGCAAGCTGCTGACATTTCAGGCCAGCATTGCCCAAGACCTAGGCCTTCAAGATGGCCAAATTGTTCAAGCCTTGGTGCGCCTTCACGGCGATCAACCCAAGCTTGTATTGCAAGGTCGGATGATAGACGCCCCACCCAATTCATTGGCAGCTCCCGGTGAGTCCATGTGGTTGCGTGTGCAAAATAAATCCGAAGGCGCTTGGGCACTGCAACCCGTGCCCACACCCATTGGGACGCAAGCCAGTGGCTCCAGTTTGTCTTTGCCCGCAGCGCTGACGACTGCAGAAAATAACTTGGAACCTGTTGTTTCCCGCATTGCCAACTTACTTTATCGACCCACTGGTGCGCTGGAGTTATCAGGTCTCTTCAAACCTGGCACCTTGGATGCACTGCTTCAAACTTTGCCGCGGCCCGACCTTCAAGCCCAATGGCGTGGACTTCAATTGAGCATGGCTCAACTGACGCCTGCAGCGCTCAAACAAGCCATGATGGGTGCCATGGGCTCTGAAGTTTGGCTTTCTCGTGGCTTGCCGATGGCCGCTCAAGATCCCAAGCAAATGTTGCGCAGGCTGATCGATGCCATCAACCAAACCAACAACAATGCCATCGATTCAATTGACGCGGACTCGATTGAAACCAACGGCATGCTGGCCAGACTTCAACGTGCAGTGGATGACCTAGAGTCAAGCCAAGTCCAAGCGGTACAAGCCCAAGCGCAACAAGAAATCTTGTTCAACATGACCTTGCCATTTGCCGATGCAAACCCCGTAGAGATCACCATCAAGCGGGGCCCCAAGCAAGAAGGCGAATCGCCATTGCTGGTCATCAATGTCCATTCCAAAAGTGAGGAGCTGGGCCCGGTCTGGCTCAAAACGCAACTGACCCAATCCGATCAGGTCGAGTTGACGATGTGGTCAGAAGATGCGGAGGTGGTGTCGCAAGCTCGTTCAAGGTCATCCCTGTTGGGGAATGAACTTACCAACTCAGGCCTCACCATGAAAAGCTTTCAGGTGATTCAGGGCGCACGTCCCAACGAACTTGTGCCCTGGACACCGTCAGGTCGCGGCTTGGTGGTAGACGTTTCAGCATGAGCAATTTCACACGCAAAGCTGTGGCGCTGGCCTATGGCAAGCATCCCGTCCCCGTGGTCACCGCCAAAGGTGAGGAAGACTTGGCGTGGCGCATGATCGAGGAAGCGCGCAAGCAAGGCGTCTTCATTTCTGAAGACCCCCAACTTCTTGCGCTTTTAAGCCGTCTGAATGTGGACGAGGAAATACCACGGGAGCTTTACACCGCAGTGGCTGTTGTCTTGTCTTGGGTTTATTGGCTCAAGGGCATGCGCCCGGGCGATGAAAAAGATCAGATGTCTTGATAGCCTCGGCCTTTGCTGTACCGAGCCACTTGTCCCAAACGATCGTAAACCTCAACGGGGCTGCCAGATTCTCCCGTGTGCAAACTGTGCAAGGTGCCTCGAATGGTGTCGAGTTTTCTTTCGATCAAAACAGCATTGCGCCGGTGCAGATCACGGCAGTCGACCAAAATGTTTCTTAATTCTTCGAATTCGGGGAGTTTTTGAAGATCTTCAGCCGAAGGGCAAAGCTTCGCCAGACCCGCTAGCAAGTCATTCTTGCCGGGTTGGAGGGCTTCAAAGCGGTCCAAATCTTGTACTTTCAGAGCCTCAAACTCAAGTAACAAGAGCTGGGAAAGCTGGGAAGCCAATGAAAGTACGGACTCACTCACTGATCATTTGCTCTAGCGCTTGGAAACTTTCAGCAATGCGTCGGGGGTTGAGCGGGTATTGGCCATCTTGAATCGCTTTTTTGATCGACTCCACTTTGACGCGGTCAAAGTCTGGCTCACCCATGGCTCGTGCCGAGATGTTAGTTAATTGCACTGCATCAGACCCTGCAGCCGGCTTGGCTGGTACTGCATCCAAAGCCACAGCGGGCTTGGCGGATTTGGGGTCTGTTTTTTCCATAGCGCTGCGCACGGACGGGTCCGACTGGGCTCGTCTTCCAACATTTGAAACTGGATCGGTCATGGCAGGTTCTCTTTCTTTTCTAGGGCTATGTCCATCTTTAGGGGCTTAGACATGCTATGTATCGTCAGCTTAATCTAGAACTTGAGGGGGTTTTTTACAAAAATGATCATTTAATTTAAAAAGATGGGGGCTTCCAAGGTGTTTCGGCATTATTGAAGCCCCTTCACCATGCTCGGCCCCGTCACAACCCCTGAAATCTGGCGTCCAGATTCGGTGTTTTTGAGCTTCACTTGCTCTCCCATTCGACCATCTTGCATGGCTTCCACCCGCACGGTGATCAAAAATCCCGACTTTTCACCCACTGTCAGGGTCACCAACTGACCCTGCCTTACTAAGATAGCCCGGCGAATATCTGACACCCGCATGGGTTGGCCGGCCGACAAATCTCGCACCGCCTCAGCCGCCAAGGCATCTCGCACGCTTTGCAGCATGCTATTGTCTGAAGGAGCGCCAGGCGCCGGGGTGATTTCCTCCAGCATGTCAGCCTCAATCACGACGCCCCTTTGAATCAATCGTTTGGGCACCACCACTGTTTTAAGGAGGGCGGCAACCGATGCAACGCCTCCTGAGCCAGGTGCTGCCGCTTTAAACCCAGCCCCTGCAGGCACAGACACCTGTAAATACAGTTGCCATACAGGATCGGCACATCTCACCCGAACTGTATCCCTGGACGCAAAAGGAAGGTCGACGGTCAAGGGTTTGGCACAGGCTTGCACCTGAAGCCGTGGATCGAGAGGCGCAATGAGGACTTCCTCAGTCTTGACGCCTTGGGATTGAGACATCCAGGCCTTGACCTGATTGAACATAGCCGCTTGAGAGCCAACCGGGGGCGCAGATGGCATGGTTTGCGCAAAGCCGACACCTAAGGCCATGAACCAAGCGCACATGGCTAGGCACAGTATTTGCATCCCTCTTTGGGTGGGTGTAGAAGTTTTGACACTCTGTTTAGTCATAACGGAACTATTGCAATAAAGATGCCACGAGCCCAAGGGGTTCGGGGACTTCAAAAACCGCCAACCTTTGCTGCCATGAAAATTGACAATCCAATTCACAATGCGAGTTTCACGCCTTCTGTGCCAGCCATCACGAGCGAGAACGAGGCGACCTCTGCAAGTTCTTCTGGCGCTGACTTCGCCAACGTTTTGGAACAAGCCAAGACAGCAGAGGCCTCCGCAACCCGTTTGACCCGCAATGGCGACACCCTCACTGGCATTGTGCGGGATGAAGCCCGCGCTAAAGGCATTGTCCTTACCGGATCACAAGAATACAAACTGGCTTTGTCGCTTGCAGCCCACAACGGCATTGCCAATCCCAACCGAATTGGCACCGGTATCCAATTACAGATGGGTCAATTAAGTGCCCTGCTGAGTGATCCCTCCAAACTGAACACATCCTTGGCGCAAAACAATGCCAGCCCCCAAACCGCTGCAGCCGCCAACGCCAATAAGTCGGCACCAGCACCCAGCAGTGTGCCAGCAGCCCAAGCGCTGCAAGCTAATAAGAACATTCAAGCGCCAAGGCCCGCAGCAGCCAGAGCACCCACCGTGTCGCAACACCCCGTGCTGGCTCAAACCTTAGACCGCGCTGTAGCCCGAGGTTTTATTCCAGGCAACGAGAAGCAAGACGTTTTCAACAAAATATTGCAAGTGGCCAACAAGCACAAATTCTCACCCGATGATTTTGCACGCCTCACGCTCATGGAGAGCGATGGCATGAACCCACAAGCCACCAACCAACGATGCCACGGCATCATTCAGTTTTGCGATGGCCCCGCCCGCGGTGCTGCTGGCGTCGGCTTTGGTGAAAAGCCCAAGGCTATTTTGGGATTAAGTGTTTACCAACAACTGCATTTGGTCGACGCCTATTTTGAAAATGTAGGCTTGCCCAAATCAGGCGCAGTACCCTTGGATGAGCTTTATTTGGCCGTATTGCAACCCGCAGCGCGAAATGAAACACGTTTTGAAGTACCTTTGGGTATTCCAGGCAAACAAGCACTCAAACTGTATGAGGGCAACGACTCACAGTCGCCCATCACGCGCAACTCCATCATTCAAGGTTTGATGCAAAACGCAGTGGACCGTTTGAACACCAACAACAATTCACCGCGCAACAGAATTCAATCGCAAAAAACGGCTGAGTATGAAGCCAACGATCCTGCACGCGTTTGGAAGCGTTAATCCAAGATTCTCTCGGCAACTGAGCGGCAAGGTCTTGCCGCTCATTTTTTTGACCACCGGCCCCTGCGCCTTTTGATTTGTCTATATGACAACTTCAGTGTCAAAAACCCAACTCAAAACGGCAAGAAACGCATGGCATGAGACTTGCAATCGACTGTACTTAAGCGGACTTGAGTCCACGATCTGTCGTTAAAACGGCAATGGTTTTTAAGCAAGGAAGGACGACACATGAACATGCTCGACAACGCGTTAGGAGTGCATCAGCAAGCGCTGAGCGTGCGCAGCCGTCGCATGGAATTGCTTGGTTTGAACATTGCCAACTCCGACACGCCAGGCTTCAAAGCCAAAGACGTTGACTTTAAGAGCGTGCTGCAAGCAGCGCACACAAGCAACCTCAGCATGACCCAAAAAGGCCACGTGCCTCTCTCTGAATCGGGCAGCCCCGATGGTGAGATGTACCGCATTCCTTTTGACACATCTTTTGACGGTAACACCGTTGAGATGAACGTGGAACAAGCCAAGTTTGGTCAAGCAGCTGCTGACTACCAAGCTACTTTGAACATATTAGAAAACCGCATTGGCGGCATTCGCAAAGCATTGCGAGGAGATTGATCATGGCCTTAGAAGACATTTTTAGCGTTGCAGGTTCTGCGCTCAATGCGCAAACCACGCGCATGAACACCACCGCCTCCAACTTGGCCAATGCGGCCACAGTGGCAGGCTCCGAAGAAGGCGCCTTCCGTGCCAAGCGCGCTGTTTTTAAATCCATTTTGGCAGACCAAATGGGTGATTCAAACGCTGGCGGTATCAAAGTTGAGAAGCTGATTGATGACCCTTCTCCCATTCGAAAAATGTCAGAACCAGGCAACCCTGTGGCGGACAAAGATGGCTACATCTACTTGTCCAACGTGAACGAGATGACAGAGATGGTGGAGATGATGGCGGCCTCGCGCTCCTACCAAAACAATGTGGAAGTGGTGAACACCACACGCCAACTCATGATGCGCACCATTGACATCATTAAAAACTGATCGAAATTTTAGGAACTGCACACCATGATGTCTTTGAGTACCAACAACAGTTTGACGGCTGCCGCTCAAACTGCCAACAAAAAAATCAATGCCCCTGCTGGCATTAAAACAACCGCAGATGCCGCCAATGAAGCACTGGCCGCCAAGTCCAGCAGCGGCATGGGTCAAAAAGATTTCCTCACACTCTTCACGACTCAATTGAAATGTCAAGATCCTTTGGACCCCGTTAAAAATGAAGCCTTCGTGGCTCAGCTTGCACAGTTCTCGCAGCTTGAAGCAACCACCAGCATGTCAGAAACACTGAAGACCTACGTCGACAGCATGGCAGGTGAGCGAATGATGAGCAGCACCAACATGATTGGCAAAACAGTGGCCGTGCCCGATGCCCCCGTGGTCATTCAAGGTGGCAAGTCTGCTCAAGGTTTTGTCTCATTGCCCAACGGCGCTGAAGGCGTGAAGCTCGAGGTCTACAACGACAAAGGCCAGTTGATGGCCACTCAAATGATGGGTGCCCAAAAAATGGGCGACATGCCATGGATTTGGGATGGCTCCAATGATGCAGGCAACAAAGTGCCCGATGGCAACTACTTCTTCAAGGCGACAGTGGTCAGCCAAGGCAAGACCGCAAACCCTTCAGTGAACGTGCTTTCCACAGTCACAGGCGTGAACCAAGCCGTTGACAAAACCATCATGCTGGAAGTGACAGGCGGCAAGAGCGTGAAGCTCACCGACGTACAGCGCATTGGCAGCTAAACCAGCCATCTTTTTCAAATAGATTCAAACAAGTTAATTCCATAAGGAGCATTCAAAAATGTCTTTCTATACCTCGCTGACTGGCTTGAACGCCGCCACCGCCATGTTGGGTGTGACCAGTAACAACATTTCCAACGTGGGTACCACTGGATTCAAACGATCACGCGCCGACTTCGGCGACATTTTTGCCACTTCACCACTGCAAAAAGCGTCGTCTACTGTGGGTCAGGGTGTGTCATTGAAACAAGTGTCACAGGAATTCGGACAAGGTAATATTTCTTTCTCATCCAACGCGCTGGACTTGGCAGTGACCGGTGACGGTTTCTTCCCACTCCGATCTGCCGACGGCTTGCAGGAAGTTTTTACACGAAACGGCTCCTTCTTGTTGAACGAACAGTTCAACGTGGTGAACTCTTCCGGACAACGTTTGATGGCAGCGACAGTTGACTCGACCGGTTCTGCGAACGTGAATGAACGTGTGGTGCTGACCATTCCTCAGAAAACATCGGGCGAAGCCAAGCAAACATCCGTGGTGTCATTGGGCTTGAACTTTCCTGCTGATGCTGGTGTTATTTCAGATTCATTCAACCGCGCCAACCCAGCCACTTACAACAAGTCTACTGCGTTCACCGTTTACGACAATGGTGGTAACGGCTACTTGGCCACCATCTATTACGTCAAAACAGCCAATGCGAATCAGAATGTGCCTTACAACAAATGGCAAACGCATGTGTTCGTGGGTGAAGATGCTGTTGAAGCCTCTTTGGTTCAATCGACCAATTCAAACAATGAAAAGCTGTATGTCAACCAATACGGTCAAATCAAACCCTACAGTGAAGTCAAAGACGAATTAACAACTGCAAAAACCCAGTTGTTCTCCCTAGACGAATTAACAGACAAGCGAACATCGGTTCCTGCATCAGTTGAAGGAAGCACTGTTGCGACGTCTTCCTTTTTTGGCTCTTCAGGTGTCAACTTTAGTGAAGTTAATCCTCTCGTTTACGATTTGACCAAAGCATTTAAAGTTTCTATCGATGGCAGTGAGGCGGTCGATATAGATCTGAGCCATTTAAGAGCGAGAACAATACCCATGACTGGCTCAGAAATCGCCACCGAAGTGACAAACGTCATGAACAGAAAATTTGGTGACCAGTGCTACTTTAACTTCTCAGACGAAACCAATCGCAAGTTTACGCTCACAAGTTCCAACAGCGCGACTCTTGGCGGCACTCCAAATAATTACCCAATTGAAATTTTTGCGACGAACGATCCAGCGGCACCCAGAAGCGCCAAAACAGTTGAGCAAACACTCACAGAAATACAAAGTCAATTAAACATTGTCAATACTGCAAATTCAGCTGCGACTAACTTTCAGGTTTCCTACGACTACAACAATCAAAGCTTTAAATTTACGGATGGCGCTGCAGCCATCACGATCAAGTCAACACTGTCTAAAAATGAAGCATTCAGTTTGACCTCATCAGCAGTCACCCTCGATGAGAATGGCTTGTATGGTGGCAAGGCTGTACCTAACGGTGCTGCAATTCGACCTTCTACTGAGCAGCGTTTTGGTATGAAGGTAACGTTTGACTCAGTGAACAAAGTATTCAATCTTGAATCCGGAACTACGGGTGACAAATCAAGCATCAGCATCACGCCTGGCGTCCCCGCACTCACTGATCCTCCGTCTACAGAGGCCGCCAATGCTGCCGCGTTGGCGAAAAATTTGTTTGGTTTTGAAAGCAAAACAGTTATCTCTTCCAACTTAGCGCTTAGAGGTATCGCCTCAACACCCGCAATTGCTTACGGTACAACCCCCACCATCAACATGGCAAATAACTTTGCTGTTGATGCAACCAATAATTCTTTTGTTGTCACAGTCAATGGTATCAAAGGGAAAGTCGTCATCCCTAGCAATCCGAACTACTCACTTTCATCATTCAAAGCTGCTTTGGAAAAAGGCATTAACTCTTTGTCAGCCAGCAATGGCACCCTAACGCCTTCGACCGTCAATGGCGTGAAGGTTGATTTTGACACCGCGAATAACAGATTCATTTTTAAAACTGGCACAACAGGTTCCGATTCATTCATCAAAATTTCTGGTAGCTCTAACTGGGGCTTGGAGACTGTTGAAGCAGGTCGAGGCACAACCTCCACCTGGATTAATCCAACCCAACACAAAGATTTCGTCAGTGGCGCGCTCCAACCAAAGTACATCGACGGTGCGGGTCTTGAAACCACCAACGGTGACGGCTTTACAACTTTGCCCCCATGGTCTCCTGTTTGGCTAGACAAAGGCGAGTTGACTTTTGACACCGGCGGTAATTTGGTGTCACCCGTAGCAGGTACCCAGTTGGAAACTGTTTACTTGGCGGGTGGTAAAGGTGCTTTGACCATCAACATTGATTATTCAGCCTCCACTCAGTTCTCCTCAGCATTCGCGGTGTTGTCTCAATCTCAAGACGGCGCTCCTGAAGGTGACTTGGTGGGTGTGACCATCGGTAATGATGGATTGGTCAGTGCGTCTTTTTCTAATGGTTCTCAAAAATCGCTGGCAAAGATCTTGCTTGTTAACTTTTCAAGCCCTGTAGGTTTACGTCAAATTGGTGACTCTAGCTTCTTGGCTTCGGCAGCTTCCGGTAAACCTATTTTGGGTACGGCGGGTAGCGCTGGTTTCGGAACCCTTCGCGCTGGTGCCACAGAACGGGCCAACGTGGACTTGACGCAGGAGTTGGTGGACTTGATCACCGCTCAGCGTAACTTCCAAGCCAACGCTAAGGCCATTGAGACCTCAAGCACGATGACGTCCGCGATCATTAACTTGCGAGCTTAATTGTCAAGCTTTTGACTATTTTGATTTGAACTGACAGGAAACCGACATGGATCGCTTAGCTTTCAACGCCTCAGCTGCTATTGCAGAGTCGCGCACAGCCCAGCACATGGTTAACAATGAGTTAGCCAACGTGTCGACGCCTGGCTTCAAGCGCAGTTTTGAATCAGCCATGCAAAGTGTGACGGCGATCGGCTCAGGCTTTGCCTCGCGCATTCAGCCGAAGTCTTTGAATGTGGACACCGTCATCATGACGGCCGGCATTGCCCTCATTGCCACCGGCAATGACTTGGACATTGCCATGAACGACAAAGCAGTGTTGGGTGTGACCGGCCTCGATGGTACTTTGGGCTTCACACGCCGCGGAGATTTGCGAGTCAAATCAAATGGCCTGTTGGAAACGGGCAACGGCCATCCTGTACGAGGACAAAGTGGCGGCCCCATCACCATTCCACCGGGCTTCAAAATTACGATCAATACCGATGGCGCTATTTATGCCACCAACCCATCTGCAGTGGGGGTTGTTGCTCCGGTATTAGTAGACCGCTTGCTTTTAAGAGATGCAGACGGCGTGAAACTTTCACGCCGCGAAGATGGTCTGTTTGCCATCGAAGGTCAGCCTAAAGGCACTGACCTTCCTCAAACCAACGCTATTTTGTCCGTCAACCCCAAGTGTTTAGAGGGCAGCAACGTGAATGCGTTGTCAGTGATGGTTCGATTGATGGACTTGAGCCGATCGTTTGAAATGAACGTCAACGTGATCAAGCAGAGTAAAGATTCAGATGAGTCTGGCGCCACCATGATGCGCAACTCATGAAATTAACAACAAATTGAAAAGGAGCTAGCCATGGATGCTTCAATGTGGGTTGCCAAAACGGGCCTCG
>Ga0214919_10001621_pt1 | contig 36455 bp, 36 predicted proteins | sample LL1503_MetaG_FD_177994 | JGI IMG/M metagenome (GOLD analysis project Ga0214919, IMG submission 177994) | Freshwater microbial communities from Lake Lanier, Atlanta, Georgia, United States - LL-1503 | ecosystem: Environmental > Aquatic > Freshwater > Lake | place: USA: Georgia | collected...
ACCCCCCGTAGATGCGTCCTCAAAGCGGCCCAAAATAGGGTTCAAATGGCTCTAAGAGGTCCAGCGCCCCCGACATGAACCTAAATATCGCAGTCGCCCCTGACTTTTCATCGCTCCGCGATCTCAATGCCCTAATCATCTAACGACCCCATTCTCTCCCATGCCCTCTGGCATACCCGCAACCCAAGCGGCGCACGTCAATTAATGAGCGACCACAGTGCATAGCCGGCAACCGACTCGGAAATAAAATGCAATAAAACGGATGCCGGGGGGACAACGCCCTAACTACTGAACACAAACAACATTGATGTAGCGGTTATTCTTATCGTTGGCGACAGTGTTAGCGGTCGACAAATCCACGGTGAAGGCAGTACCGAGATTGTCCGAGTTAGAGGAAGCCGACCAAAAATTATTTCGCATGTTTGCAAGCGTCATCCAATAATGGGGGCTGACATTATCGTTAATGGCAGTACTGACTATCCCATGTTCGAATGCGTTCATTAGCTCCTTCTGTGTGGGCAAGCGCCAGCTCCCAGCCGACTGACCATTGTAGGTCGAATCGTTGCAGTACCCGACCGCGGACCCCCAGTCCATTGTGTACTGATCTCCGCTGTTCCGGTAAGAATTGCTCCACTTGAGCCCGCTGATCTTGTCTTGCATGGTACAGTTGGCGGAAGTCTCCGTGCATGTCGATGCCGTAGTCCCGTCGCTGGTCGTCACATCTTTCCAGACATTGTCGTCACCTGCCGTTACTTCGATGCCACCGCAGTAGTTGTTGGGGACGGACCATGCTACCGGGAAATCTGTGGATGCGGGAAGACCGTAATAATCGTCAACCGTGTCCCAGATATCACTACCTGCAGCGGCGGGGGAAGTCGTGTTGTCGAAGACACCTGAGGTACCTGAAAGCCGAACCGCATTACGGCAATTGACTTTGAGCTTACCGGTGACACCACCCACCGTCACACCAGCGCGTAAGTCCCAAGGATTCGGCGAACTGCTGCCGCTGCCGCTGCTGCTCGACGAGCAAGATTTCGTTCCGGTCTGTCGATCCCCATTGATGTCGTAATATTCCACTCCGGAACAAACTTCGCTGACCGCAAGGGTTATCAAAGGAATGCCGCCGGTTGGCATATAGGCCATCGATGCCGTGACTTCAGATCCACTGAGCGACAACTTTAAATCTGCCATTCCGGGGGTCACGCCAGCCGGCACCACGAGCGAGGCAGAGGTTGCAGAGGAGACGCGCAAAGACGTCGCAGGAATTCCCCCTACCGTCGCGGTCATGGCCTCACTGAAACCAGTTCCCTTCAGTGCGACCTTCGCGCCGGCCTTGATTGCGAGTGGCCTGCGACTGGTTAAGGTCAGAGTCTTACCGCTCTGCGCGGCGCAATCGGCCGAGATCGAAGAGGATGTGCAAGCAGCGCTCGAGGAAGTGCTGGCCGCTTGACAGGCGACAAGATTCATCGCGTGAAAGAGGGCTAGAACAGACAACAGAGGAGAAGAAAGAAAAGGATAGGAAAGCGTTCTCATCGACGTCGCCCTTCGTCAAAAAATTAGGAGCAAAAGAACTGCCCTAAAAGTTGCAAACTTGGTCGGATCGTCGCGGAAAAACTTTAAATTTATCCCGAAGGAACCGGAAGAAAGCCAAAGAGATCTGCGACTTACTGCTGCACCTCAATTACATGATGGTTGCGGAAGGATACCTCCACAGAGTTTTTTTGATTTTTTTTGGGAGGGGCGGGGAAGATCAGGTCGTTCAAGAATCTTTTGCGAAGGCATCTTTTAGGCCCAATGCGACAACCTGTTTGCTGAGTTCGTAGGTTTCATTTCCAGGGTAAATGATCTGGACCTTTTTAACTTTTAAACTGTCCAGGGCCAGCTGAATTGACGGTGTAATTTTAGGCGTCTTCGTAAACTTGATTTCATAGGCTTCGTTCATCCCCGGCGCCTTAAATAGAAGGTCCAATTCGCCTTGGCTGTGAACGCCCCAAAAGTAGCAGTCCTCTGACCGGATCTTTTTCTGGCGAATAAACTCTTCGAGAATAAAGCCCTCCCAAGAGCGCCCAAGGGATGGATGGACTTGAAGTTGCGCGTAAGAGGTGATGCCGGCCAGATGATGAAAAATTCCAGAATCGCGGATGTAGATTTTAGGTGACTTCACCTGCCGCTTACCCACGTTTTCAAACCATGGGGAAAGCCGCCGGACCATGAAAGTACTGCAAAGAATGTCGACGTAGCGTTTTGCGGTCGTATCAGAGATGTCAAGGGAGCGTGCAAGTTCCGCCGTGTTTAAAATTTGGCCGTGAAAGTGGCACAGCATCATCCATAAGCGTCGCATCAATACCGGCGAGGCTTCTATGCCCAGCATTCTAATATCGTGCTCTAAAAAACTTCGGACATATTGCCCTCGCCAGTCCTCGCTCGTGAGATCTGAATCCGCAGTAAATGAAAGCGGGAATCCACCGCGTAACCACAAGTGATTGATTTGACCCAGACCCACTTCGGCCAAGCTAAACGGCAGGACGTCGATGAACTTGATGCGTCCCGCGAGGGATTCTGAGCCGCTAATCACGAGTTCACGCGACGCACTGCCAAGGATAAGAAAAGTGGCAGGGCGAGCCGGCCTGTCGGCAAGCACACGAAGCAAAGGGAACAGCCCGGGCATCCGTTGAATTTCGTCGATAATGACCAGTCCGCGAAGTGATTCCAAGGCGAGCTGAGGTTCATTGAGGCGATTCAGGGAAGCCGGACTCTCCAAGTCAAAGTAATTGAGCGTTTGACCGGAGTGTATGCCATGGCTCGCCGCTATTTCTCTGGCCAAGGTCGTTTTTCCTGATTGCCTGGGACCCAGGAGAGCCACGACCGGAAATCGGGTCATCGAAACTTTTATATCGCCTAATAAATCTAATCTTTTTAGCATGTTAAAACTTCTCATGAAATTACCAAGTCACACTGGATTATTTCATGATGGCCTCAGGAGGTCAATCCGCGAGGTCTCTATCGTGCAATGCCATCGTGCCGCTAAAGTCTTGTTCAATCCCCCATCGCCTCTTCTAATTCCGCCGTTGAATTGACTTTAACCACCCAATATTACTACACTCAGTATAGATATCATTCCGGATTTTTCCGGAAAATCCGGAGTGTGATCATGTTTATTCGGACGCTAAAATTAGAACAAGATCAAAATATCCTTCTTCTTGGCCCCCGAGGCACGGGAAAAAGCACATTGCTACGCGGGCTTTACCCAAAAGAGACGAGCTATTGGATTGATCTACTTTTACCCGCTACAGAAGATCGTTATGCCAGAGACCCCGAGCGATTATTGCGTGAGGTTGCTGCTTTGCCGCCAGCGATCAAAACCGTCGTAATTGATGAGGTGCAAAAAGTTCCGGCACTGCTTGACGTCGTGCATTCCTTAATCGAGTCCACGTCCAAATCATTTGTGCTGACAGGTTCCAGTGCCAGAAAATTAAAGGCCGGATCTGCCAATTTGCTTGCTGGGAGGGCCCTTGCGTACTCGCTTTTTCCGCTGACGAGCTTTGAGCTTGGTGACGCCTTTCATTTGCAAGAGGCGCTAAAATACGGAACGTTACCTAAAATCCTGATGCTAAAGACTGACTCTGCGAAGCGGAAAACCTTAGAGACTTACGCTTTGACGTACATTCACGAAGAAATTCGAGCTGAACAAGTTGTCCGTTCACTCGATCCGTTTCGGAAGTTTTTGGAAGTGGCAGCACAGGGAAACGGTAAAATCATCAATTTTTCGTCTATCGCAAAAGACGTAGGCGTGGATGAAAAAACTGTCCGAAAGTATTTCGAGATTCTGGAAGACACGTTGCTCGGTTTTTTTGTTGACGCATTTCATTCATCCGTCAGAAAAAAGGTTGGTCTGGCGCCAAAATTCTATTTTTTCGACACAGGCGTTTCACGTGTGCTGGCGCGAAATTTAACGATTGGACTTGAACCGGGGAGTTATGGTTGGGGTAGCGCGTTTGAACACTTTGTGATTTTAGAATGCAAACGACTCATCGCATACAGCGGCAATCAATTCGATCTGAATTTTCTGAGAACGTATGACGATAAAGAAATTGATCTTGTTGTCCGTCGACCTGGAAAGCCTCTGCTGCTAATTGAGATCAAATCGTCAGAAAATATCCTGCCTGACCATGTTAAGAAGTTAGTGGCTCTTCGGGACGTGATTGATGCACCCGTAGAAATGGCCCTATTCTCGGCCGATCCGACGTCTCAAATCATAGAGGGTGTGCGATGCATTCAATGGCAACAGGGACTTCGAAAGTATTTTTCAGGTCCCGACTTAGCTGAATTTTAGGTCAGACTTGTCCGGGTTGTGCAGCAGTTCACGCATTGCATTGGCGAGCATTGAAATGCTGCGGTCGTTCCACCGCTCCCAAGAAATGACAAGGTCTGCCATACGCCGGGTCGGCGCGACAAATTCATCGTGCATTGGCTTCACGCTGCCAAGGTATTGTTCAATCACCCCTTCGACACTGCGCCCCCGTTCCCGCACGTCACGGCGCAGGCGGCGGATGAAACGCACGTCATCCGGCACGTCAACATAGACACTGACGTCAAAGAGGCGCCGGATGGACGAATCAAACAGTGCAAGAATTCCGTCGAACATGACGATCGGCGTTGCCTCCATCGTGACGATTTCTTTGGTCCGGGTGTGGCTGGCAAAATCATAGCTTGGCCGCTCGATTGCATGCCCAGCCGCCAGCGCCTCCAGATGGGTGCGGATCAGCGCCATATCGAGAGAGTCTGGGTGGTCGAAATTGACCGCATCCCGCTCTGCGGGCTTCAGGTGTGACAGGTCCCGGTAATAATGGTCTTGCTGCAACACAGAAATCTGCAAATCAGGGCTGTATTCGCAGACTTTGCGGACGATGGTCGATTTGCCGGAACCTGAACCGCCAGTGACCGCAACAAGAATTGGTTTCTGCATGGACATGCCTCTGCCGTGTGTTAAGCTCGCGGAAAGAATCAGGTCTTGAAGTTTATTACCACAAGACTGCAACAGTTTATGCTGCTGCTTCGAGGTTCGTAAATATGAGTTTGGTTAAAATCAGTTCAAATCCGTTGACGTGCGACCATTGGATCGCAGGTGAAACCCGTGCACCTTCAACCGGCCAGTACCGGGACGTGGTCAGCCCTTACATAGGCGCAACCATCGGAAAAGTCGCCTTGGGCGGCAAAGCTGACGCGGACGCCGTTGTGGCTGCTGCGCAAAAGGCGTTTCCAACCTGGCGTGCGACACCGATGAAAGAACGCGCCCAATTGCTGTTTCGTTTCCGGGATCTTGTCCTCGCGAATCTGGACGAACTGTCACATGTCGCCGCATCGGAATCTGGCAAGACCCACGGCGAGGCCCGGGCGGAAGTCCTTAAAGGGGTCGAAGTGACCGAGTTCGCACTGTCCCTGCAAAATCTGGACAGCGGCGGAATCATGGACGTATCGCGCGGTGTTTCCTGCGAGCTCCGCCGCGAGCCTCTCGGCGTTGTGGCGGGTATCGTTCCATTTAATTTTCCGGCGATGGTCCCGATGTGGATGTATCCCATCGCCCTTGCGCTCGGAAACTGCTTCGTCCTGAAACCCTCGGAAAAAGTACCCATGACATCACAGATCATGGCCCGCCTCACGAAAGAGGCTGGATTTCCGCCTGGAGTTTTCTCGCTGCTAAACGGCACAAAAGAGGCCGTTGAAGCACTGATCGACCACCCAAACGTCAAGGCCGTCGGCTTCGTTGGTTCAAGTCCAGTCGCCCTCGACGTTTATGCCCGCACGACGGCCCTTGGAAAACGCGCGCTGTGCCTTGGCGGCGCGAAAAACCATCTGATTGTTGTCCCAGATGCCGACGAGGCAATCACGGTCCGGGGCGTGGTGGATTCCTTCACCGGATGTGCTGGCCAACGCTGCATGGCGGCGAGCGTCATGGTTGCCGTGGGCGACGTTGACCACCTGATTGAAAAAATCCGCAAGGCTGCTGCAGAGCTGCCCGTTGGCCCAGGCATGGGTGCCATCATCGACAAAAGTGCGATGGACCGAATCCGCCACCACGTGGATGCCGCCGAAAAAGACGGAGCGAAAGTCATTGTCGACGGGCGCAAATCAAAAGCCCCTTCGGGCCACGAGAAAGGCTTTTGGTTCGGACCGACGATCATCGACCATGCGAGTCCAAACATGGCGTGTGCCCGCGAAGAGATTTTTGGGCCGGTGTTGACCATCATCCGCGTGAAAAATCTGGCGGAGGCCTTGGCACTGGAAAGCGAAAATCCATTTGGGAATGCGACATCTGTATTCACAACGAACGGAGCCGTGGCGCGACACGTCGCGGATCACGCAACCAGCGGAATGATTGGAATTAATATCGGCGTGCCAGTTCCAAGGGAGCCTTTTTCCTTTGGCGGTACAAAAACAAGCAAGTTCGGCCACAGCGACATCACGGGCGAAAGTTCGCTCGATTTCTGGAGCAACTTGAAAAAAGTCACCACCAAATGGTCGCTGCAAAGCGATGCGTCGTGGCTTTCCTGAGATGTGTCCCAAGGAGTAGTACAAAATGGTCGAAGAAAAAAAACGCGTTAGACATATCACTCTGACATCTCACCCGGGCCAGCCTGGATCGGGTTGCGTTCCAGTGCAATGGGGCGCCACGGACCCCTTGATACGCGGACCCATCGTCGGCACGGTCACCGAATCACGTCAACGAAACGTCATCGGTACCCACTCAGGATCGTACTCGGTTTACCGGGCCTTGGCCGTTGCCAGCGGCGCTTTGAAACCAGATCATAAACCAGACCTGACAAATACGGCGCCCGCTGAACCGATTGGTCCGTATCCTTCGTGGTCAGACCCCGAGAAAATTGTTTCCCTTGATCCATTCGGCGCAATCGTTGCCGATGCCTTCAAAGATTATCTCAAAAAAGGTTACGACATTCGACCGACGATTGCCGTGACCAAGGCGCATATCAATATGCCGGAGATTAAAGAAGCCATGGATGCCGGTCGGCTGAAGCCCGACGGACATCTCTTGCTGGCCAATGGTGACGTGGTGGTCACCAAGGCAGCCATCGAGCCCGTTTGGTATTTGCCAGGTGTGGCAAAACGATTCGGAGTTGAAGAGGCTGAACTGCGACGGGTTCTTTTTGAAAACACCGCCGGCATGTTCCCGGAACTTGTGACCCGGCCTGACCTTGAAATTTTATTGCCACCCATCGGCGGGATGACGGTTTATTTCTTTGGTGACATCAAGGCTGCATCTGACCCGAAGATACCCCTCGCAGTCCGCGTGCACGACGAGTGCAACGGGTCTGATGTTTTTGGTTCCGACATCTGCACGTGCCGACCTTACCTGACCCACGGCATCGAAGTTTGCATTGAAACAGCGCAAAAAGGCGGCGCCGGCCTGATCGTCTATTACCGCAAGGAAGGCCGTGCCCTTGGTGAGGTAACGAAGTTTCTGGTTTACAACGCACGAAAGCGCCAAGAGGGCGGCGATCGCGCCGACCAGTATTTCGCCCGCACCGAATGCGTGGCTGGAGTCCAGGACATGCGATTCCAGGACTTGATGCCCGACGTTCTCCATTGGCTTGGGATCACGAAGATCGACAAGTTCGTTTCCATGTCCAACATGAAACATGACGCCATCGTGAAAACTGGAATCAAGATTTTGGAACGCGTCAGCATTCCGGACTCCTTGATTCCGGCGGATGCAAAGGTCGAGATGGAAGCCAAGGTTGCCGCTGGTTATTTCAGCAAGGATGAAAAACCGACTGCAGAAGAATTGAAACGGGTCAAAGGACGGGATTTGAACGAATGACACCAATGGCTCAAAGTGTGCAGATGGGAAAAATCTCGCCGCGTGTACGGCACCTGCGCGAACTTGCGACGATTCGCAGCACAGCGCGCCAGATCCTCATCGACGCGCGGCGTGGGGCGTCAAAAAACTTCATCGTCCATGACGACAAAATCTCGAAAGCCGCCGCCATGGTGGCCCGAGTCACCAGAGCCAATTACCCGACCCTTACAATTCCTTTTCACAGCCGCTGGCGGCATTTTGAAATCGCAGCGCCAGCCAACTCTGGAAGCGACCAAAGTCCCAGAAATCTTGCTTATGAACTTATTGGTGATCCTCGCCGCGCCGTTGGCGCAGGTTCCCGGCTTGAGTGGCTAACCCGTGCGTGGGATCTGGTTATGGTTAGCGTCCTTTTGGATGCCGGGGCCGGCGATCAATGGACCTACCAGGATGATGCAACAGGAATGTCCTTCCGCCGTTCCGAAGGGCTTGGGATCGCGAGCCTGCGGATGTTCCAATCTGGAATGTTCTCGGCAAATCCATCTGTCGACCCTTACCGTGTCGATGCACAGCGCCTTTCAACCCTCGACATCGCCGAACTCGCCAAGGGGTTTCAGGTTTCGGAAAGCAACTCCCTTGCCGGGCTGGAGGGACGCGCCAAACTGCTGCGCTCCTTCGGCGAAAAACTGCTGCGTCCCGACTATGATATGAACCCCCTGGTCCGTCCCGGCGACCTTGCCAGGGTGGCTCTGGATCAATCCAAGGCCGGTGTGGTTTCGATCCCGTATATTTTCAGCCAGCTGCTGAACCGCCTCAGCTCAATGTGGCCAGGACGTCCATCACTCGATAGATCAGCCTTGGGCGATGTGTGGTCCTTTGCCGGTGCCGGCCCCGGAACCCCTGCGCCAGACTTTGTTCCATTTCACAAGTTAACGCAGTGGTTGACCTACTCCTTGGCAGAACCACTGGTCGCAACGGGTATACAAATCAGCGGACTTGATGAGTTGACTGGCCTTCCTGAATACCGCAACGGTGGCCTTTTGCTTGACGCGGGAGTACTCAAACTTCTGGATCCGAACTCCGCAAATACGTCACATCACCCCGATTCACCTCTTATCGTGGAATGGCGAGCCCTCACCGTGGCCCTGCTGGATGAAATCGCCGCCCTGGTTCGCTTGAAATTGGAGCAGCCAGATCTGCAACTTGCCCAAATCCTGCAAGGTGGGACTTGGGCAGCCGGAAGGATTCTCGCAGCCGAAAAACGCGGCCCTCTGGCACCACCCCCATTAAAGATCGAAAGCGACGGCACCGTTTTTTAAAATACGGGCCAAAGCCCCGAATCAAACTGAATCTCCATGCAGGGAAATAACATGAGCAAAAAATTGATCCACATCGAGCATCCACTGGTGCAGTACAAACTGTCGCTGATGCGTAAAAAAGACACGTCTACTGGTGATTTCAGGATGCTGATGTCCGAAATAGGGATGCTTCTCGCGTACGAAGTGACAAGGGATCTGCCCATTGAACACCGCCCGATTGAAACGCCCCTTGCGCACATGAATGCACCGTTTCTAAAAGACAAGGACATGGTGCTTATTTCGATTTTGCGGGCAGGAAATGGCCTCCTTGATGGTTTCCTGAAACTGGTCCCGATGGCACGTGTTGGCCACATCGGACTTTACCGCGATCCCAAGACCCACATTGCCGTCGAATATTACTTCAAAGTCCCACGGGACATTGAGGACCGCGACACCATCGTCTTAGATCCCATGCTGGCGACGGGCCATTCTGCAGTCGCTGCGCTGGACCGCCTAAAGCAAACGAACCCAAAAAGTATCAAGTTCGTTTGCTTGCTGGCAGCCCCTGAGGGTATCGAGTATCTGCACGAGTTCCATCCGGATGTGCCGATCTACACCGCGGCCATAGACGAAAAGCTCAACGAAAAGAAATATATCGTGCCGGGCCTCGGCGATGCCGGTGACCGCCTCTTTGGCACCCAATGAATGCATGGGTCGTGTTAAACTCACGGCATGGCCCTTGATCTCCTTAAATTAAGACAACGATTCGCCGGTAGGAAAGAACACCGGAAGCCTGCGCTAATGCTATTGAGCGTTATTGGTTTTTTGGCTGCGTTATATCTTTCGCCCGCAGGCACCGGCGTCGAAAAACAGTTGGAACAAAGATTTCTTTTTTGGGCCCGTTCAAAAATCGGACAAGGTCCTGGACTTTCCAAACAGATAAAAATTTTCGCGTATGACGACGAAACCGCTGCCAGCGAGGGCGATTTTGATATTCCGTTGACGGACTGGGGGCTTGTCTTTAAGGCACTTGCAGAGCGCAAGCCACAAAGTATTGTCGTGGACAAAATTTTCGACAAGGCGCACCCACCTGACCAGATCGTTGCCTTCCAGAAGATGAGTCGCGAGTGGCACACACCCATCAACATCATTTCATTTGTAACATCGGAAAAGGTCCCGTACCGGACTGAAGTTCCGGGAGACCGTCCCGAACACCAGATTGGAACCATTGCACCTGGTGGTCTGGATCAAGTTCCAGAATGGCTCACGTCCATGAAGCCAAAGTATTTTTATGGCGCACCGCAAACACTCACTGCGGCATCGTTGGGGATTTTTTCAGGAATTGGTCATGCCGTTTACGAACTCGACGGCTATCTGCAATCCATTTACAAGATCAGCAGCAATGTCTTCGTGCCTCATGTTTCCCTCGTTGCCGGCCATGCCTTGAAAATTCAAAAACAGCGGATTTTCAATGGGGATCATGAAGTCCCGACAACCGACGACGGTCGAATCCTGGTCAATGTGGATAAACAATCGGTCTACGCACAACGATCCTACGGTATGGGCGCACTGATTCGGCGGGCTCGCTCGGGAAAGCCCATCACAGTCGTCGATGAGGGGGACACCGTCATCCTCCTGCCGCTGATGTACACGGGTAATACCGATTTTCGCGAGACGCCCCACGGATCGATGCCCGGTGGGTATCTTGTTACGGCCATGGTCAATAGCTCCCTTACAGGAAAATGGCTCAAGTCATGGAACGCAGGCATTCCCTTGATCATTGCCGGAGGGTTGTCAGGGGCATGGTTTGCATTCGCTTTCAGCCCACTGATGATCGGTGTGATTTCTCTGGCCGTTATTGGAATGAGTGTCGTCGTGTGTATTTTGCTTTTTTCCACAGTGGGCATTCTCCTCCCATTCGCCCTGCCCTTGGCGTCATTTATCGTTGCAGCTGGAGTCATGTTCGGGGAACGATCCAGAAGGGCCCAAGTATCTCAGGTCCGAATTGAGGGAGAATTGGCCACTGCCCAGATCGTCCAGAACTCTTTTTTTGCGGACAAGAAAACCTGCCACCCTGACCTGACTGTGACGGGAAAATTTTTTCCGGCGGGGGAATGTGGCGGTGACTGGTGGGGGCATTGCCCGGCGGGTCCCGGGAAGGAATACGTCTTCATTGGCGATGCCACTGGCCACGGAGTCGCAGCCGCATTGGTTACTGCAGTTTCTTTTGCAACCATTTCGGCGATCGAATCGTTCAGCATTTCACAGGGCAATGCAGAGAACCCCAAGCCCTCCGATCTCCTTAAAATGCTGAACAAAGTCTTATTTGATCTTGGCAATCACACGGGGGTGATGACTTTTTTTGTTGGGCTACTCGATCTAGAACAAAATAAGTTTGTCTATTCAAACGCTGGACATCTGCCTCCGGCATTGCTGCCCATTTCCAGCGAAGACCCGCGGATACAGGGACGTTTGCCGCTCAAAAATTTGAGCGCCCCTGGCAGCCTCCTTGGCATGGATCCAGACGCAACTTTCAATGACCAAGAAATCGAGCTGAAGGCCGGGGATCGCTTGTTCATCTACACCGATGGCTTGATTGAAAATTATTCGACGAACAACAAGAATCCTTTCGGTAAAAAACGCCTCTACGACGCCTTGATCGCAAACCGGGATTTGGCTGCGAAGGATTTTCTATCCAGCGTGATCAAATCCTACGCAAATCACATTGACGGTGAACCGCCTGCAGACGACACGACCCTAGTTGTCATTGATTGGAAACGGCACGCATCTCATCCGCCTGCGTGAGGGACGGATTGGAAAAAGACACAACCAACCGTAACTACTGGCATTTACCTTAACCGTCCGAAACGACTAAGATTCTTTCCAGATCCGCCGATGGTCTTCTGGGGAGAAAAAAACATGATCAGACTTTCCTTGCGAATTACCACGACGGTAGCCATCGCCTCGCTTTGCGGCGCGGGTTTTCTTTCGTGCAAAAATGGCGCAGCAGGACGGTCGATGGAAACCGGCGTGAATCCGTCAGATGTTACGGAGATCAGTTCTGCGAGCGACGTCGTCATTCCAGGCGATGGAAAAATCACGATCGATGCTTACCGGAAAGACAAAGATGAGGATGATTTCAAGCTGGCTGTGTCCTCGACTGCCATTACGGGACCGAACCTTGCCCTGGCTTCAACTCCATTGAAACTCGCAGAGACCTACAAGTGCACCGTCACAATCCGCAAGGTGGATCGGGTTTCGTTTCAAATGGTAGATGTGCTGACGAGTGCGGCGACCGCCTGCGAGCCACTCCCCGCGCCTGCCGCTGGGTACAACTTTAAAATCTCTGGTGTCGAAGCAGATTCTCTTTATCTTGCAACACTTCATGTTGTGCCGGACAGCACGCCGAATTCAGCCACGACGGTAAAGGCCGTTTTGCCCCCGATAAGCGACGAATGCCGGGGTGACCAAGCCCGCTTTACCATGATGGCTGATGCGTTGACCAATGGTGCGGCAAACTTAATTTTGGAATTGGTGAAGATCGCAGACACGACGTCATCTGCCCCAAATGCAGATGCACAAACGACTCTGCTCCACTTGAATCTTCCAGACCTGCTGCACTTCGCGGCTGGAAGTAAACGCGAAATGGATGATGCAGCATCAGACTACGCGTCGATCTTTTCTGACATTTATACAGACGTCATCATGAGTAGCAGTTCGTTTGACGTGGCCGTTTGTGAATCCACGACTGGAATATTGCTCAAACCTGGATCCATCGCCGAGAATTTGACGATTTATACCCAATCCACAGCCATCCAAGCATGGAACGCTATGATCGGCCTTGCGGATGCCGTGAGCCAAACGATCGACCAGATTTACACCATTTCCATCGAAATCCCTGACAACGTTGATTTCCCATTCCTTCGCTCAGTCCATAAAGCCTACCTCACCGTGGCCCACAACGCGACAGCAGCCAACGTTGTCGACGAGTATGAGGCAATCGACAAAACGGAAACGGGATTCAACTTGGAGACAAGTCCAGCCCCTAGCCTTGCACCCAATTATTAACTGACATTTAAGTGTCTTTTGGTTTTGCCGATATCCCTGACATAGATATTTCAATCCACGCGCCGTTCGCGCGCGTTCGAGTAAGGGGGAATCTGCAATGTCGACGCCCATGTTCCGACTCAGTGATGACCAACAGGCGATTCAAAAAACCGCACGTGAATTCGCCCGCAAAGAAATGATGCCCCAGGCAGCCAAGCATGATTTGTCGATGGAATACCCGACCAGCATCATCAAAAAGTCGCACGAGACCGGCCTGATGAACATCTCGGTCCCGGAATCCATGGGTGGACCTGGCCTGGATCACCTCATGCAGTCTGTGATTGTCGAGGAGCTTTCCTACGGCTGTTCGGGAATGGCCACCGCCATCACTGCTAATGATCTGGCATTGGGTCCGCTTCTCGTTTCTGCAAATCCTGCCCAGGTGGAAGAATTTATCAAACCCATGTTCAATGAACCACAAATGGCTGCTTACTGCGTCACTGAACCCGGGGCCGGCAGCGATGTCGCAGGAATCCGGACGACGGCAAAAAAAGACGGCGACGGTTATATCCTGAATGGCGAGAAGATGTGGATCACCAATGGGTCAAAGGCGACTTGGTATTTCGTGCTTGCGACGATGGACCCTTCGGCAGGGCACAAGGCCATGGTGGCTTTCGTGATTCCCGCGAATCTCGACGGAATTAAAGTCGGAAAAAAAGAAATCAACATGGGACAACGATGCAGCGACACCCGCGGCATCGTCTTCAATAACGTTAAGGTCTCGAAAAAATATCTGCTGGGCAATGAAGGCGATGGCTTCAAAATCGCCATGAAGGCCTTTGACCTGTCGCGACCTGCTGTTGCGGCTCTGGCGGTTGGAATCGCGCAGTGCGCGATGGACCACGCTGTGAAATATGCGCTGGAACGCAAAACCTTTGGCAAACCCATTGCAGAGCATCAGGCTGTGGCTTTCATGATTGCCGACATGGCGAAGGATATCGAGGCCGCACGGCTTCTGGTCTGGAAGTCGGCTTCAGAATTGGACGGCGGTGGACGCAACACGAAATTCGCATCGTTTGCCAAGTGCTTTGCCGGCGACATCGCCGTGCGCATCACGCAAGATGCCGTCCAGATTTTTGGCGGTTATGGATACAGCAACGAGTACCCGGTGGAAAAACTTTACCGGGACGCAAAGATCACGCAGATCTATGAAGGCACTCAACAGATCCAGCGCTTGATCATTTCACGGGCTGTGTTTGCGGAATATCAAAAAGGCTGAGGCAAGCCTCAAGAACCTTTTCTACAGAAATATCTTTCATGCAGCGAAAGTGAACCTCGGGACAAACTTGGGGTCCATGATCGCTGCATGGACGGCAGGGAAGTGTTCCGGCATCCACGACTTTGCTTTTTTGCGCGAGTGGCGCAAATCCAAATTGGGGAATCGTTGCGCCAAAGATAGCGACCGTCGGTGTATTTACCGCCGCGGCATAATGAACCGGTGAACTGTCGTTGGTCACGACAAGATCAAATCCGGAAAAAAGTGCCGGCAAGTCTTTCAGGGCTGTTTTACCCGCTAGATTTTCCACCCTCGTGCGATCGCCAATCTTGCGTTCAATCGCCTCGCACAAGGCAACTTCATCGGGACTGCCGGTCAAGATGATGCGTGAATCAGGAACCCTCGCCAACAGCTCTACGCCCAGACGCGCAAACCTTTCGGGCATCCATCTTTTTGTACCCCAGACACTGCCCGGTGCGATCGCAATGCGGAGGGCTTTGGCAGAACCGGGTAACGATTTGGATTTTGATTCCGGGCCTGATTCAACCTGCGTTCTGGCGATTCGGGGCCGCGCCGCCAGGATTTTTTCGCGATTCATGCCCAGTGGCTCCAGTAGCATCGCAATGCGCGCCGCCTCGTGAAACGGAATCACGCGGTCGACCAGGTGCAGCCGCGTCATCGCCACAAAAGGCAGTCGGGACGACTCGCGATAGGTGACCACCGTGAGTCCAGTGAGTCGAGAAACCAACGATGATCTGAAACTTTTATGAGCTTGAACGATGACGGCGTTTGCTGTGGATGGAACGCTTTTGTGCCACGCGCGAACTGCACCAGAAGTTGCCCGTATTGCCGAAAAAAAAGATCCTTTTCGCTTGGCGAACAGAAATGTCCGGTCAACAAATGAAAGGTCATGAAAAACTGCAACACCTGTTGCCGTGGTAATGACTGACTGCCGGACGTCAGGCCAGGCTTTTTTGGCCGCCGCCATGGCTGCGGTTGTCAGGATCATGTCGCCGATGAAACTGGTTTGCAGCCAGACCAGATCGCTGATGGCCTTGCCATTGAGCTGAGGCAACCGGCTCATGATTTGACCTTGCGCTTGAAGACAAGGCCGTCTTCACCATCTGCATAATAACTTTTACGGACACAAACGCGAGTCATGCCAAAAGATTCGTACATGGCGATGGCAGGCGTATTGGAAAGTCGGACTTCAAGGAGCAGCTCTTCTTTAGGGGCAGATCCAGGTTGATCACCGGGATTGTTGGCAAGCCATGTGAACAGGTTGCTCATGGCGATTCGACCAATTCCGCTGCGCCTGAGTTCCGGACGAACGTAAACATACAAAAGATCTGCAGAATAGGGTCCAACATCGACGAGGACCGCGGCCTGCCAGCGATTCTCTCCGGGAGCACACACAAAAAATAGTTTGACCGCAGGGCGTTGCAGGGCCTCGATGACGTGATCGAAAGTCCAGAATCCGCCTGGTTCGCTCCGCCACAGAGAGGAAATTTCGCGAAGACCCGCAACGTGTTCTGGACTTTTCCGGTAGATCTCAAAGGCCACTGATTCAACCACTCTGGGACTCCTTTTGTTGCGCCGCGGCTGGAGTGATCCCGCCCGGAAATGCCAACGGCACCCAGGTGTCCCCACCGTCATAAATCCGGATTACCGAACGAACTTTCAAATCTCCAAGCCAACTTCCGCCCGACAAATTCTGCGACGAGTCCTTAGATAAATCCTTAGACAAATCTTGGGCGCCAGGCGCCTGGCGGTCGCGACTCCTGCGAAAGCCTTCGACCTGAAGGATGGTCGCCGTGACACTGGCGATTTCCTCATCTGCGATTACCAGAGCTGCGGCCGTCGCCCTCAGATCCTGATCAATGCTGCGCCGGGCCGTGATCCTTTCGGTGGCCTTGACTTGTGCCTTGGCTGAAGGCTGAAAACTTCCCAGGCGGGCCGCCTCCTGACGAATGACCATATCCTCGCTGAACTTTTCGAGGATGGTTTTCCAGCCGGTGGCAATTTCATTCAGCAGCGGCGTCTTGTCTTTTTGCTTTTGAGTTGGAGCCTCCTCTTGTAACAACTCGCGAACCACGAACCAGACTGCCACGTGCCGCTGGGAATAGGAGGAGCCGCTCACGGAAAGGACGAGACGATCCGCAATTTCAGGCGCTGCAGCCCGGACCGGTGAACCCGAAAAAAGAAACAGGAATAACAGGAGCGTCGTATCTAATCCAATTGGCAAGTACTTTTTCATGTATTTTACATCCCAAAAAAACGTTCCAGGCGCAAAGGGCAATGAAAATTAAAAACCTCAAAAGACAAACTCTTGACAAGAACTCGCCCCCCTGCAAGTCTCTCCCCAATCAGGTGTGAACTCAAGCGTCACAAGATTAGTTACAAGTTTCTTGGGAGGGTCCATGAACAAGGCAGATCTGATCGATCAAATTTCCAAAATGACGAGCGCCACGAAGGCCGACACTGAGCGCCTGCTCGATGCTTTCGTTGACACCGTCTCGAAAAACATCAAGAAAAAAGACGGCGTGAAGCTGGTCGGTTTCGGTACATTCGTCGTATCGAATCGCAAGGCTCGCGTTGGCCGCAACCCGCAAACCGGTGAAGAGATTCAGATCCCGGCTCGCAAGGTTCCGGTTTTCCGTCCTGGCAAGGAACTGAAGGAATCAGTTCGCTAGTTCAGCGAATCAATTCTGAAAAAGAAAACCCCCGCAAACCTTGAGCTTGCGGGGGTTTCTTTTAACTCTGGTATTCGTCCGACTCTTCCAAAAAGTCCACCAGGCGATACTTGACGATATCCTCCTGACGCACAATTCGCATTTCGCCGTCGCCATCGCCATCGTCCTCTCGGGACATCAGGTAACTACCCGTCGCTCCCACAGTCTGATAATTCAGGACGATCCACATTTCTTTTTTCTCACGATCAAACACACGAAAAGGAACCATTACGATTTACTCCCACCAGGTGGCTGTTTACGTTTGCTACTAAATTCCGCACGGCGTGCAACCGTCCGGCTTCGCATCCTTAGTTTTCCCAACCGCAACAAATCTCTTACCCGCCTGGCCAGATGAAACTGGACAGCGATGACCTGTGCGCGTGGCATTTTGGGCTGCGCAGCGGCAAAGTCAAGGAACTCTTTACGCCGATCCTCTCGAAGCAGGCTGGCCAACCGCACTTTCAAGGGCTCGTCCATCAGTTTCCAGGCAACGGCCCAGTCCTTGTCACCAAAACGGTTAAAGGCATCAAACAGGCTGGCATCTTCTAAAAGATGAAAATCACTGAAAATGAACTCGCAATGATCTGCCAGCAAGGCCAAGTGGGGCATGCGGCTCTGCAAATCTTGCATGATGCTGCGGCGGGTCATCGGATCCAATTCCCGCAACGTCGCCACAGCCAGGGCAAGGCCATAAAAACGCCGCGGTGGACGCAATTCGCCGGGCGGCTTTTCATTGCTTTTTGTTGAGTTTTTCACTTCGCGAGCCTTTTACTTTTTTAGTTTCTTACTGGGGGGCTCCGCCCTGGACAATAACCGCAGAGAGTTGATCGGATTGATCACCACGATCCCCATCTGCCAAAAACGAACCGATCACACGGCAGGTTTTTTCCGCGTTCGTTGCGGGATTGTCGATCTGCACAAAAAGTGCACAGGTCAACCATCCCGAATTTCCATCCGCTGGAGCCAGGGTCAACTTACAACTTTTATTGACCTGATTGCCTGCCGTACGCCCAACGGCGAAGAATTTGTCATGGCACAAGCGCGGATGGTCTTCAGGTTTTGCCTGCAGGCTCTTTGAGATAAACGTCAGCTTTCCCTGGCCTCCCGGAGCCAGTGACCAAAGGGTTTGTCCCCCGCGCTGGGTGGTGGAAAAACCGTCCGCCTCGAGGCGGTTTTCTGGTGGTGGGCTGGTGCCGATATCTGAATTGCCCGACTCATACGGCAGATCGGCATAATGAAAAGCAACGGCACCATGTTGTTGCCCTGCAGAAATCAAAGATACCTTTAGCCCATCCGACAGGCGGACCGGGTAACGTCCTGCGCTCGCGTTACGGACGTCTGCCGTACCAACCGCCAGGGTAAATGCGTCGGGCCAGGTCCGACCAGGCTTCTTCAGTTTAACGTAGACATCCATGGTGCCGCGGGCACCAGAGCGCTCTTGCAAGTAAAATTGAGAAGCAAAAACCACTGGCTGCAAGGAGTCCAAAAGTGGATGCCAGTCCGCGTAAAACAAGTCCGTGGTGCTTGCACTGCTGGAATCTGCGCCAACCAGCTTGAAAGTCTGCCCATTGGGTGCCCCGGAAGGCAGGCGGTCCAGAAAAATACCCGTGGTGACCGGCGCCGCAGCCAGACGGACATCCCCCCACCCCCAAACAACTCCATTTTCCTCGTAGGATTTGATCCGCGCCGACGCATTTCCGCGATCGCGACACGCCATTGCCGTCATCGCCGCCATCCCGGACAATGCGATCAGGATTATCCGTTTCAGACGAATCCGATTCATGGGAACCCCGCTCGCTGATATGATCCCCAAAAAGATATCCAAGAAGATATCCAAGAAGATCTCTGGGAAGATTTTCGATACGATCTTCAACATCATAGCAAAAGGACCGTTACGATGCAGGGATCGGACACGATTTTTGACAAGATCCTGGCACGCGAGATTCCGGCCGCGATCGTTTATGAGGACGACGATGTGCTCGCTTTCAAGGACATCCAGCCGCAGGCCAAGGTCCACGTGCTGGTCATCCCAAAGCGCCGCGCCGCCAGCCTCAACGATCTTAAGGATCAACCGCCATCTAATATAAGCGCCTTTTTGATTGGGGTGAGCAAGGCAGCCGCACACCTGGGTCTGGTTCAGGGCGGTTACCGGGTTGTGTTGAATACGGGAAGGGATGCCGGACAGACTGTATTTTATGTCCACGCGCATATTCTAGGCGGGGAACCCCTTGGGACTTTTGGAAGTTGATATGAACGCGATAAATCCCAATACGACGCCAGAGACGAAATTACAGCCGCTGCTCTTGGCCCCCGACAATTTCACTCCGCGCTCGCGGACCCCTTGGGCCGGGCAGGACATCCATTCGCGATACAAAAAAAACCACTCCACAGAAGCATGGATCGGAGAATCATGGGAGATTTCCTGTGACCCTGATTTTCCGTCCAACATTGTTGACGCGACAGGAAATCCAACGGGAAAAACCTTGCAGGAAGCGATTTCTGCCAACCCGGAAGCCATGATTTCGCCACAACTTGCCCGCGAATGGGGAAGAGAGGCAAGTTGTCCCATCCTCGTCAAATTGGTCAACGCGTCGTCGCCACTTTCTGTGCAGGTCCATCCCACGGATGATGACCTGGCCTTGAAGCCCAACGAATGCGGTAAACCCGAATCCTGGCTCATCCTTCACGCGGAACCGGAGTCCGGAATCTATATCGGTTTGAAACGCCCGTGGGACAAGGATTCCCTGCGTGAAGCCCTGACCACTGGCAAATTTTCTGCAGATGACCTGCAATTCGTTCCAGTCCAGGAGGGTGACTACTTTGAACTGACCCCCGGCATCCTGCACGCCATTGGACCTGGGACAACAATTCTGGAACCGCAGCGTATAAAATTTGGCAAAGGCGGCAAGACCTATCGTGTTTGGGATTGGAACCGCCGTTATAACGCCCAAGGGTACGAGGACCCCGTGGCAGGGACACCCCGGGAACTACATGTGAAAGAAGCCCTGACGGTATTTGACCCTGCAACACAACATGGCCACGAATTCGCCCAGTCAACCAAGCGGACGGCAAGTCGCAGCCATCCAGCTAAAGGCGTGAATGTTCTGACGTTTCCCACCAATGAAAACTATGCGGTACGCCGCATCCAAATGCTGCCGGGTGCAACTTGCCACCTTGAAGTCCTTGGAGGCCAAGGATTTGCTACAATCACTGTTCTCGATGGCAGCCTTAACCTTGGCACCGTCAGAATCCCGGCCGGCCAATCGGCCTTTGTTCCATGGGCCGCCCTCCCGGCTTCCCTCGAAAGCAGCCTTGGAGGCAATTTCGCACTGGTCAGCCATGCGGCCTTGGATATTGCCGTGACCCCTTGAACCGGTCTATGATCCGGGGGTTCAATTTTGCGCCGTATTTCGCAAGGGGTGTTCATGTCGTACACGAAGTTAATCGTCGACAATCCGGTTTGCTCCCGTCGTTTTCACATTACCTTTGACAGCGACGCCGCACCTGTTGCTCACACCGAAGTGCGTTGCAGCTTCTGCAATATCGTGGTCTTCGCCGAAGATAATCATCCCAAGGCTGGCTTGGCCCGCGAGGAAAACCTCACGAAAACCACGGCGCTCTCCATGCGCTTGACCAAAAAGTGTGATTTCCAAGACCCATTCCGGAACACCAAAACCGGTAGTGCCACCAAGCCAATCGATTCTTCCGAGGTAAAACTGACGTGAGGGTTTCCGATTCATTCGACCGCGAGTTGATCGTAGTCGATCCGGCAGCGCACACTCCAGAGGCGGATTGCTTCAATCACATCTCCCGACTTTCACCGGTTCGTACCAGTTATCACCTGCCCGGCATTTGTGGTCTGGCAACACTCGCTCACGCAAATCAGCGCGCCGCAGCAGGACATTTGACGATCGCAGGGATCATCGTGTTAGGCAGCGCCTCCAGCGTTCACGATCAACTGCCGTGGCAGATTGAACTAGCATCATGGCTGCGTCCGCACATCGCGCGGGGAGTTCCTTTTTTTGGATTTTGTTTTGGCCATCAATTGCTAGCCCACATGCACGGGGCAGCAGTGGGATTTGTTCGTCAGGATCAAGAAAAGCTCAAAGGATTTTATCCGGTAGCACTGAAGCCATCACGTTTGGCCCCGGAAGGTTCACGGTCCTTGCTTCGATCCCACCGCGAGGCGGTCATTGCCGCTCCCGCGGGATTCAACGTGATGGCAACGAGTCCTGAAGTGACCGTTGACGGACTTGAACACCACACTTTGCCAATATGGAGCCTGCAGACCCATCCGGAGGCCACATCTGGCTTTTTGGTGAATCAGCAAATCGACCAGCCAAACACACAAGCCTCCGTCACACCAGAGTCAGAGGCGCGCACGCGGGACGGCTGGGTGCTCGTCAAAGCCTTTTTGGACCACTGCGGTTAAGAAATCCAGTAATGGACTTTGTCTCGTACAACGCCAAGTTTAAGTTTTGTACAACAAGGACATCCTCGGTAAATAAAAAGTCTCCCTCCAAAAATTTGACCCATTAAAAATAAATATGAGACACTTTAGGAACTTAGCGCCCCTAGTTGATTGATGTTTTTTTTTAACCATATCCGGGAGAGGTCCTAAAAATGACAGAACTAACAGCCTCGCAATTTTCTCTAGTCTACAACGTCTTCTCATTCACGATTGCCAGCATGGGTGCTGCCTTCATTTTTTTCCTGGCGGCACGCTCGCAAGTTGCTCCGAAGTATCGTGGTGCACTGCTGGTTTCGTCACTGGTCGTCGCAATCGCCTGCTACCACTACATGCGGATATTCAACAGCTGGAACGAAGCGTTCACGATGAACGGCAACATGTACATGCCATCTGGCAAGCCCTTTAATGATGCTTACCGCTATGTCGACTGGCTGCTCACCGTGCCCCTGCTTCTCGTTGAACTTGTTGCCGTCTTGGCCCTCCCGAAAAACCAGCGTGAAGGCCTCTTTGGCAAACTCGCAATTGCCGCGTTCCTGATGATCGCCCTCGGTTACCCAGGAGAAGTCGCCACGGACAATGCAACCCGCGCCGTCTGGGGCACCCTGTCTTCGATTCCGTTCGCGTACATCCTGATGATCCTCTGGGGCAAGCTGGGCACCGCAATCGAAAGCCAGCCGGGCGAAGCAAAAGTCTACTTGACCAACATCCGCCTTCTTCTCATCCTGACCTGGGGCTTCTACCCGATCACGTACATGCTCCCGATGTTCGGCATCCAGCCCCAGTCCGCTGTGGTCGGTATTCAGGTCGGATACGCAATTTCTGACGTCCTTGCCAAGGCCTTCTACGGCGTCATGATCTACTGGATCGCGCGCGCCAAGTCGGAAGCAGAAGGTTTCACCGCTGCTGCCCACTAGTTGCCAGAAGGATCGTCCGGATCGTTCATGGAAATGATCTAAAGGTCATCCAACCGCCCCGCTAGAAAAGCGGGGCGGTTTTATTTTCAGGAAACGCTTCATCACTGGGGCATGAGCGGCGGTCAACGCACCAATCATGACAAACAGTATTTGCCAGACACGGTCGTAATCACCCCATGCGGAAAAAATGAGAATCGCCAGAAAGATTCCCACGAGGCTTGCGAAAGTGTAACGAATCGCCCTTTGCGCATATTCTGTCGACGTCCAGCCTTTTCCTGCCCGTTGCGCCACGATCGAATCCCACGCGTGCCAAAAAGCAAAAAAGCAGAAAAATCCTGGCAAAAGTGGCAGCGCCATCACACTAACGCCGAGCAACAACGTTGCAGGGAGGCCATTCACTGCCCTTCCAAGAACCTTACGCTCATACCCGTCCAGTGCGACAGAGGCTAGAATTGCAGCGACAAAAATCGCAATCCCAACCATCCGGGCAACTTCTACTGGCACAGCAGCAACAGACACCGAGCCCTGAAGGATCAATTGGACAACCGGACGGGCCTCCTGCCAATGGATCAACACTCCGAAAATTGCGGCAAAAAGCCCCCATATCAAAGCCATGACCCGCGTCCAGGTTGCGTTGCCAGAGTTGCGAATGGCGCGAATCCAGTTGGCCTCACCAAAATGATCCGCAGACTGAAAAACAAAAAAGCAAAGGGCGAGTGCTGGAAAAAAATACCAGATTGCCAGGAATCCGAGCATCGAACCCAAGTAGCCCAAGTAGAACCGAGATGGCTTTCCAGACGAAGAATCCAGCAAGTGATCGAGACTCCCGTGTCCGATGCCTGCAGTGAGTAAGCCCACCACGGGAATCACCCAGACTGAAGCTCCGCCAATCAAATGGTGCAAGAGCAGACTAGCAGACGCCGCGAACAGAAAAGGATAAAGGGCCACAAGGCTGCCAATAAAAGGAGCCCACGGTAGACGGTAAAATATGTTTATCTCATCAGGGAATCTGGATTTTTCATCGAGGAAAGCAAATAATTTTGCAGGAGTGTTTGCTGAAAACAAAACCGGGAAGAGTTTCGAAATCATCCCTCCATTCACTTGCATGATCCGGAGCAGCAAGGCGTCGTAGACTTGAAAACGGAAATGCCCATAGGGTTTTCCTGCTTGTTGAGACAGGGATTCAAGATTGCGCTGGAACGAATACCCTGTGCTTGGCTTGACCATTCCGGCCGCGCCACCAATGACGTCGATAGCCGAGTTCATGCGGGTTGCCGGGAAACGCGGGTTTGCATTTAGCGTCATTGGAATTGCGCCAGTTTCCACCTTGGTGATGGTGAAAGGGGGCAAGTTCAAGTTGTCGCGGATGTAGTCGCGAAGGATGGCCTCGCACTCAAGGTCGGGCATACGGTCCGGCGAGAACACAGTGAACTCCACGAGAGCGTGGCGCCTGCTGAATGGCAGCACATAAACAAAACGAACGTCACCTTTCTGCGCAACCCGGAAATCCATCAAGTCAACCACGTCCGGGTCAAAGTGATCAGAACCCGTCTCCACTTCGAAGCCAAGGAAGTATTGCAAGACTTCTGGCTTGCCAACAGTCACCGAGCTCAAGACACGGCTCGCAGAAAAGACACGCCCCGATGCCCCAACGACACGTGCCGTCTGGACAGCGCTGGCAGGTTCGGTACCCTCGGTGATTTCAACTACGGAATCCCGCACAAATTGAAAGCGTGAATCTGCATCAAGCCGAAGGCGGATCGTGTCTCGAAGGCGCTCACCAGGAATGCGCTCGTAGCAATAATCACCAAACTCCCTGACAATACGCTCGCCCGCACACGAAGTGACCCGAAATCGCGCCCACCGGTTCTCAACGCAGTTCGAGTATCGATGGGGCAGGGACGATTTAAGGCGCCATGACGCAAAAGTCTTTGATGCCATGGAATCAGGATCAGGATCGATGATTGCAACGCGCAAATCAGTCGATGGATCATCTGCCAGCATGTCTGCGTGTAGCAAGCCAGCCAGACCACCACCAACGATTACGACATCGAAGTTGATCACGTCGACGACCATTCCATCACCCGTTCTTTCCACTCGTACGAGCCACCAAACGCACGGCGCAACGACTTCCACCCGGCCAGATTCAACAGCATGAGACTGACCGGATGCAGCAAGACGTCACGAAGCGGAAGTTTGAATGATACTGCCGTCACGCAACGAATCAATGCACACAAGGCGAGACCGACCGCAGCCAGGTCAGGGCGTACCAGCCAGCCCCACAAGGGAAACAAAAAGATTACGTTCATCAGGAAAAGTAAAAAAATGAAATACCAAGGATTTCCACCACCAATGGCAACTAGATTTTTTGAAAACCCGGCGAGCATTCCCTGCCAATCTTGATACATGGCTGCATTGATATCCTGAATGGCAAGAACAGGCCGGATGCCGCGTCCGGTGGCACGACGAACAAGGCGCGCCAAGGCGACGTCTTCCAGTGGGGTTGCACCAAGTTTCCGGTGACCTCCACTTGCAAAATAATCGCACGCAAACAGCGCGATCCACTGGCCGTTTGCCATCTGCAGCGAGTCCACTGGCATACGCCACGAGCAAAAAAGTGGAACAGAGATCATCAGTGGAAGGTGCATGATCCACGGGATCAACAGACGTTCACGCCAACCAGTGCAGGACTGAAACGGCAGGGCGGTGACTCCCGCGGTACGATGGCGTCCCGTCGGCACTGTGAGCCAGTCCACGGTACGCTGGATTGCAAGACTGGATGAAATCACATCCGCGTCACAAAAAATCAGGATCTCGCCACGGGCGTGATCGGCAAGCTGGGCACATGCATGTGCCTTTCCCGAAAGGCCAGACGATGGGGACCAAGGGCTGCCCCGCACGACCCGCGCCGGAAAGGCCGCGCCTGCAAGTATGGATCCGGCAATATGATGAGAACCGTCGGTGGACTCATCGTCCAGGATGATGACCTCCAGGGGTCGATAGGTCGACTGAAGGATCGTGGTCAATTTGCTGCGAAGGTTTTCTGCTTCGTTACGAACAGGAATCAAAAGACTGACGAGCGGTTGGACGAGCGGTTGAATGACCGCACCGTCGTCTGCGTGGACCCGCGCAGCGGACGGGCATTGCTCCATCCGGGCTGCAAACCTCCAGTTAAAGAGCGTCATCGCAGAGGCGCCTGCCAGAACTGTCAGGCAAAGCCAGCATAGCGCGTCAGTTGCTGCGACCATATTCGGCCCCGTGGTCATCCACGAGAACATGCTCATGGACATGGCTGCCCCCCTGCGAGCAAATCAAGGGGGGCCGTGATGGTGATTTTTTCCAAAAGACGCGTGACTTCTGTCTCCAGAAAACGGCTCGTCAGTTCGTGTTGCCCACTATTCACTGGATTGCCGGCAATAACGAAAGCCGTCGGTTTTTCCGCCGTCAGTGGCTCGATATGCAAGGCCACCGGTACACATTGAGCAGGGCCCGCCATCCGCAACAGCAGCTCGATGCCGCGCTGAAAGCCAAGCGGACGTTGACGCACGGGAGAAATCTTGCCCTGTGGAAAATACGTCAGCGTCCGGTACGGATTCGCAGTGACGAGGTCCTGGAACTGCGCGAAGGCACGTCGCACACTCACAGGATTTCGCGGCTCCATGCCAAAGCAGCCCAATTTGCGCAAAACCGGAAACTTCTGGAGTTCACTTTCCAGCATCAGCGAGTAAATCCCGGATCCGGGCCGCAGACGCCTTTGGATTTCAAAACAAAAAAAACCATCCCACCAGCTGATGTGATTGGGAACCAGGATGACGGGAATCCCCGGGTCCAGTTTTCCTTCGCATGCGCTCAAGTCAAAATGGATCCGGGCGAACGAGCGGCGGTACTTCAGGCTGAGGTACCAGTCCCACAACCGGCGAATCGCTGGGCTATGCTGTGGAGCCACGAATCACCAGACCGGCCTTCAAAGTTCCACGCCAAGTCGCATACAAAAAGCAGCCAGAAAGGACCACTGCTGTCAAAACAACAGGGGGCCATGCCGATCCTGCCAACGAAAGACCGATCGGGAGGAATAAGTTCAGTAAATAAAAACGGAGTGGCCACGAAGATTGGAAATGATGGCTGTACGCACGAAGTCGCAGGATCTCAAAGCTGGTGAAGATCAGAAGTCCAGTCACCAGCCAACCGAGCAAGTTGCGCACGGCGACTCCGAAAAAGAACACGCCAGCCTCTTCCCAAATCCAATAGGGAGTCAACTGGCTCATTGCTGGCTCCAACGTGAAATCCCACGCGATGAGCAACACAGCGGCGAGCCCGATCCTCTGAACAGGGTCTTGCCACCTTCTGGCCCACGGAAATACATGATTTTTTGTTGTCCCCGTTAATTGGACGGCGAGCAAATAGCAACACAACGACATGCAAAACCAGCTCACAGGGATCAGGATGGGAACCTTGTCAAGAAGCTGCCAACCCATAAGACCCGTGTAGGAGTATTTACCAAATGGAACTCCGAAACTCGTTCCACTGAACTCCATGGCGAAACTGATCAGAAAGGCCGATGCGAAGTACACTGGCCAACGCCATCCCATGGCCTTGTGACAAGCCCTGACGCAAAGCCAGAAACCAATCAGGATCTGCAATCGGGCAAAAAGCGGATAGGAGACTGCATAGATCGGCAGCGACCAGGGGTAGCGCGCCAACAATTCCGGATGTAGCGTAAAGGTGGCGTACCCGAATATCGACACAGCGTTGATAAAAAAAAGTGCCCACATAATGGTGAAAAGGATAACACTTGGGCGACCCTGAACAACAAAAATCGCCAATTTTTCGAGATCGAGCAGCCAACATGGCAAGCCCCGCGTTGGCGGCGCTTATCATTTCCGCGTGGATCGTGAGCCTGTGGTACGCGTTTTTTCGAATGCGGACCGGAATCTTCCCCGACTCGCCAGCGGCCCTGTCATTGATGCTCTGGATCCAGTTTCTCTTTTGCGGTCTATTCATCGTCACGCACGACGCATGCCACGGAACCGCGTATCCAGGCAATCCGCGCGGGAACCGCTGGCTTGGTCGGATCGCAGCCGCCCTCTATGCTGCGTTTGATTTTGACCGCCTCGTGCCCAAACATCAGGCCCACCATATTCATGTGGCGACATTCTACGACCCGGATTTTCACGAAGATACCGGGAACGGCGCTAACTTTTTTCTATGGGGATGGAGGTTCTTCCGGGAATATTTACAACTTCGCCAGATCGTCATCATGATGGCGGTTGCCCAGATTTTTTTTCACGGCCTCAAAGTCCCGGAAAGGAATGTGATCCAGTTCTGGGTTCTGCCTGCGTTGCTCAGCGGCTTGCAATTATTCTTTTTCGGGACATGGTTGCCACACCGGCGTGCACGCCTGCGGCCCTTTGCCGATCATCACCACGCTCGAGATTCCCAATTCCCGTGGCTGATTTCGCTGATTTCTTGCTGGCACTTCGGTTATCATCACACGCACCATTTGCTGCCGGGAATTCCCTGGCACCAACTGCCCGCGAACAGGAGAAAATCATGAAAGTAAACGCCACCATGAATTGGACCATCGCAAAATGGACTATCGCAGGAGCCGCCTTCGGCGCAATTTTCGGCGCGTTGGCGTCAATCTTTCAGGGCGGCCCGGCTGTCATGCAAGGCATTCAGGAAACCTGGTGGTGGTTTGCAATCGCTGGCTTTTTGACTGGCATAACCGAAATGACTGGCGGTAAAAATGGCGATGGGGACCGGTCGATCCAGTCGCCTTGAACGGACAGCCATTTTATCCGGATGAACAGCCATGCTGCGGACGCCACGGCAACTGCTTTGCCAGGCCAAGAAACCACGGTCCTTCGCTGGAAGGCCTTTGCCGGGTTGACGTCGGCCGCGCGTAACAATTTGTGCCCAATGCGCTGATAAACTTTACCGGCCACGGCAATCGCGAAGGCTACGCGCCAGGGCAGCCAGGCTAGCCCCCGGAAGCCATGCTCGTAGAGCTCATCCGCACGATTCAGTAAAATCCTCACCGCAGCCAAAGCACACTCAGGTTGGATGACCAACACATCCGGACCAATTCCTGGCAACATATCTCGCGGCACATAAACCCGGCCCAGACGCGCATCCGCCTGAACATCACGTGCAATATTCGTCAACTGCATGGCACAGCCCAACGAGACCGCATGTGTCGGCCCCATTTCACGATCCGCCCCCAACAGGGGACACATCATGAGTCCAACAACGCCGGCGACCCGAAAACAATATTGCTCGAGTTCCTGCAGGTTCGCATACCGACGATTTTCAACGTCCATTCGCATCCCGGCGACGAATTCCGATCGCTGCCACGGGTCGAGCCAGTCAGGTCCAGCCAGCAAGCCCCCAGCGGACTTAGCGTCCTCGAGGGACTGAAGGCGAAGGCGGGCCTCCTCTGCATCGGGCGCATCATCGATGGAATCATCACAATTCCTGCACCATTGATACAGGATCAGGGCTGGCTCACGAGACCTAACGGGAAGAAAAGCAGACGCCAATGCGAAGCTCTTTGAACCTTGCCTGATCGCCTCCGCGGGCGATGGTTCACCCTGGATTGACGGCGAGGTGACCAATCATGGCCCCCAAATCGTTGTGCGTGGTCAGCAGTCCGGTGTTCAAGTCTTCAATCAAAAGTGTGGCTGTCGCCTTGGCTGAATTGACGACCCCCGGAACACCCGCACCGGGATGGGTTCCGGCACCCGTAAAGTACATGCCCTTCAGGTCGTCGTCCCGGTTGTGAGTCCGCAGGAACGCACTTTGCCACAGCACCGGTTCACTGGAAAATGCGGAACCAAGATGGGCATTCAGCTCTACCTTGAAATCCTCTGGCGTGAAAATCCGCTGCGTCACAATGTGCTTGCGCAAGCCAGGTGCATAACACCGCTCGATGTATTCAAGGATGCGATCGGCGTAAGCCGGACCTTCCTTCGCCCAGTCGATCTTAAGATGACCCAAGTGTGGCACCGGGGACAGAACATAGAAAGCCTCGCACCCCTCAGGGGCCATCCCTGGGTCTGAGCGCGTCGGCGCATGCAAATAAAGAGAGAAATCGTCTGGAATCTTGTCCGCTTTTCCGAAAATTTTCTTCAGGAGTCCTCGATAGGATTTTCCGAACAGGATGTTGTGATGAGCAAGTTTTGGATACTGCTTGTCCGTTCCGAAATAGACGAGGAACAAGGACATGCTCTGCGACTGGCCCAGCGCTTTCTTGCGCGAACGTTTGACTTCAGGCACGTCGCGCAACAGGTGGCTGTAGCTGTGGACAACATCAGCATTCGAAACAACGGCATCACAGGACCACGTGCCATCGGCAGTCCTGATCCCCGATACGCGCCCATTCTGGGTGAGAATTTCAGTGACCGGGGACGAAACCTTCAACTCACCCCCGAGTTCCTCGAAAAGCCTGACCAGCGCACGGACAAGTGCTCCGGTGCCGCCTCGCGGGAAGAAGACTCCCCAATTACGCTCGAGATAGTGGATCAATGTGTAAATGGATGACGTTTTGAAGGGATTGCCACCAACCAGCAACGTATGAAAACTGAATGCCTGTCGCAATTCCCGGTCTTTGATGAATCGTGCGACTGTTTTAAAAACGGATCGGTGGGCGCTGAGTCGCACAAGTTGTGGGGCGACGCGGATCATGCTCCACCAGTTCAGAAACGGCACGTGCGCCAGTTTGGTATAGCCCTCGTCAAAAACTTCCTTCGAGTAGTCTAAAAACCGCTTGTAACCATCCACGTCGGAAGGTGATTTCTTGCGAATCTGGTCGAAGGTGCTTTCCGCGTCATTCGAGTAGTCAAACGAAAAACCATTCTCCCAGAACAATCGATAAAAAGGCGTGACCGGCATCAATTCAACGTAATCTTCCATTTTTTTGCCGGCACATTCAAAAAGTTCACGCAAGCAATCGGGAGCCGTGATGACGGTGGGACCAGCATCAAATGTGAATCCCTTGTCACGGTATACGTAGGCCCTGCCGCCGGGCTCATCCCGCTTTTCAAAAAGCGTCACCGTGTGCCCAGCCGCCTGCAATCGAATGGCTGCTGCGAGGCCACCAAATCCGCTTCCGATGACTGCAATCCTTGCCGTTTTGGTGTCTTTACGCATAAGTATTCATCACTTTCCGCGCCAGGTCATTCAGCGCCAATACCGCGCCTGCGCTTCTGTTGCCTTCCGACATGCTTGTCGCTTCAACGATACACGCCCGCATTTCTTCGCACGCACGCCGGGTAGCCTCGATCACAACCGGATGGTCCGACAAACTTCGGCCCTTGGTTGTTCCGTCTGGATCGCACATCAATCGCTGGAAATCCCCGTAGGCCGCGGGTTCAAGCTCACTCGCCGCAACAGCCCAGATCAAAGACGGGCGCCTGAAGGATCTGGCGTTGTCATTGCAGGACATGTCCCCTACGACCTCACCAATATCGTTGAACATCTGCAAAGCAACCCCAAAACGGCGTCCAAATTGCGATAAACGAGCACGATGGAGGTCCTCCGCCTCGCCCGCCAGAGCACCAAGCTCCGCGCACATGCTCATTAATTGGCCAGTCTTCAGTTCGATGGATGCCATCGATATCTCGTGTGCGTTGCCTTGGGTAACTTGTGCCATGTCGTGCCCGAGATCCAGGGCCTGACCGTAGTGGGCACGGATCATTGTCGAGTGATATAGGCGGTAGATCGCAAGTTCCAAATCGGGAGCGATCGCTTGCTGACGGATCAGGTCGGCTGGCCAGAAATATAGCCAGTTCGCCGCGTTGATGGCTAACGGTACGCCTATCTGAACGTGCAGGGCGGGTTGACCGCGCCTGACCTCACTTGCGTCCTGAATATCATCAATCACGAGCGACCCTGCATGCAGAGCCTCGACGACACAGGATAAGCAGTTTAGTAAAGGCTCATCTGACGGCCGGTCGTCTTGATTTCCGCGTGCCAGTTCAAAACCAATCCGCACGAGCTGAGCCCGAACCTGCTTTGAATCACGGCTGGCAAAATTACGAACTGGTCCAAGTAACGCGTCGTCCAGGTCGGGCATACCCGGGAGATCTCCGCCCCAAGGGATGGCGCGACCAAGATCCAGAGGTCCTGCCAAAGCCGAGACCATCGGCAGGCACTGACTTCCGTGTCGGGAGTCTACTGTTAAAGTTTCGCGATTATGTTTCACTGTCCAAACAATAGTTTAACAAACGCGCTGAATCAACATTTATCCCCTGCCGGCTTTCTTCACTCTGCAGCTGCTCGGGCTGCGGTTTCAATTGCAATCTTCGAAATGGCGCTGGCGTAGTCAAAATCGACATTGTCCATGTTGTCAGCCATCTGATGGTAATCACCGTCCCGTAGATGATAGTTGGTCCTGTTGACCACTTCATTGATCAAAATTACGGGCAGACCATAGTCGGAAAAAATAATTCCATCGGTGTTGTACAAATAACTCTCAGGTGTCCCGTATGGGCGATAAAGCCCGCGCATTCCAGGGGCAACATCGGCGGCCGCCCCAAGCGTCAAGCGGGCCAGCTCAAGAGACCCTGGCGAATCGCCTGGATTGATCTGAAATTCAGTCGCCGAGGTTTTTGAATAGCCGATCATATCAAGTTGAATCATGGCACTTGGTTCAATCCGGTTCAGATCCAGCGATTGAACAAAATGACGTGCACCAAGATCGTCCGCAGGAAATTCTTCGCCCGTCAGGTGAACCAGCCAAATATCATGTTTGAGCTTCCGCCCGCGTAATTGTTCTCCCGCGAGCATCAACGCCGCGACGGCCGTCGCATTATCGTCGGCTCCAGGAACTGAAACCCTTACCCCGCTGCTATAAAACACGTCATGCGCGAAAGCCGTATCAATGTGATCCATCATCAGCACCGGGTTCGGATCCCGCCCCTGCATTTCCCCCGGGATGACCGCCACAAGATTCGAGTGGGTCATGCGCCTCCATTCAAATGGCAGGCGCCTCGTTTCAATGCCAAGTTCCTTGTAGCGTTCCTGAAGATAGTCATTCAGGTATTCCAAGTGATGATCGATCTGGGCGTTATTTTTTCTGGTAAAAAACATTTCCGATCCAGAGATTGGAAACTTTGCCATCTGTGCGCCAGAGATCACACCAATTGCTTGATGATAGATATCCAGAAAATCAGGCATCCACTCGCCGACTTGAACAGCGGCCCGCTTCGGTGTGATTGAGGCGGGCATCGAAGGCGCAACGGTAATCTCTGGACTCCAGCGGACCAAGTTATCCTGAAGCGCAGCGATAAACGTGATCGGTTTATCGTTAAAACGAGCCGGCTGGGGTAATTCAATTCCGAAACTGCGAGCAACCTCTGGCGCACACTGTTCGTATATCGGACGCAAATCTGGATTCAGCCAACTGCTGTAAACAATCGATCCATTCAATTGGTCTGTCCAGATCATGTCGCCAAAAATTGGCTTCATGGTAAGAAAACGAAAGTCCAGAAAATCACGGAAAATTTCTTCATAGTCACTCGGTACACCCGCCGCATTGCGGACGATTGGCAACAACGGGGCTGCGTCATCCACTTCGATATCAAGCATGGAACCGGAGATTAAATTCTCAGAAACCACCAACCAGCGCCAAGGTTCTGCCGGAACATTCCGGTAACGAGCCCAGGTCCATGAGTCGACGCCAAGGGCATTGCGCGTTGGCCAACCCTCAAATTCAGCCGTGGACAGCCCGATTTTTCTTGCGATTTCAGTGGCCTGCCGTTCGCCAAGCCGAAGTTGCTCCAGCCGCAAACCCGGCTTGGGAGAAGACCCCGCACGACTTGCCTTGCGAAGGTGAGGAAGAACTTTGGGACCGGTTTCAAAAGGCGGTGTGCGCTCTGAATTTGCAGACGGGACCACAGATCCTGTTGACGCTGGAGCGATACGGGCAAGAGATTGCGTCGATACGGAGCGACCCTCTGGGAAAATCCCCAGATCGTCAGGCGATGGGCATTCGACTGGCCGGTCATACCCGCGCGTTGCAGAAGCCAATGAGGCTAATAAGGCCAATGATGCGCCGAAACAAACAATCACCAACAGTGACTTTTTTTTTCTCAGTTGACCCATCATTTTACTGCAACCTCGTGAATCGATCGCGATCGTATGATGAAAACTTCAATCTCCCGGGATCAATGATCGTCATTCCGAAATTGAAATGGCGAACGTTGATGTCCACGTCATGCCACCGGTCAAGGAATTCTTTGCGAGGAATGTAGGTGTAAGTTCCTCGTGAACTTGGATCCATCATATAAATATTTTTTTCGTCCAAACCGTTCAACACCACGTAATGGCCGTTGCTCCAGTCGTTCTTCCAATCATAATTTGACCTCGCCGATTCAAAATCTGCGTATGCTTGAATCAAAACGATCACTGGAATGCCCTTGGCCAGAGAACCTTCCAAGTCGCCGATCGTCCAACCGTCACGCCACGCAACATGTAATCCCAGGCCTTTCGCAAAAGCCTCGATGTTGCGAATCGTCGTTCCATGGGACCGATTGGACTTCAGCTGTTTGGCCAGCTTGTCTTCCGTAAAATCGAGCCTGGGATCAAGCCAGTGCAATACAGATGCCAGCGCTGCCGCACCGCATGTGTAGTCTGTTGCCTGTCTGGTTATGGGGATATGGATGAAATCGGGGACATCTTCCACGCGCGGATCCATGGAATCCGTTGCAGCATAGGCACACGAAGACCAAAGAAAAGCCGCGCAAAAAGGCAAAACCGGAGAAGTCGTCACGGCCGCGATTATTGCATATGAGCCAATCAGAGCGCGAATCAAAGCCATCATTCACTCCCTCGCTCTCTCTGCAGGGAAATTAAAAAACACGTTCTCCAATGCGAAAATTCTGATTATTTAGTATACATGAAAACCATGAATCACAAAAACGCTGACAACTTCTTTTGGTCGTGGACCACACAGAGCCATGCCTCGCGCATTGCCGTGACAGGGAGTCACGACTGTTATTTCAGAACTTCCGGCGGCCATCACCTCCTGGATGCAATCTCAACCAACTTTCAAGTTGCCTTCGGTCATTCCTGTGCCCCCATCAAGGATGCAATCCACATGCAAGTGGATGCAATGCCAGTGGCCAACCCAAAGCACGAGTTTGAATTAAAGACACGAGTAAGCAACAAGCTGTGTGCTTTTGTCGACGCTGGTCCAGGGCGTATTTTCTACACGCTGTCCGGCGCAGAGGCCGTTGAAAATGCCTTGAAGATGGCCCGTCAATTCACCGGACGAAATCTGGTCGCGGCTCGCGCAAAGAGTTATCACGGCGCTACGATGGGCGCCATGTCGGTGACCGGAGACTGGCGCGGACAAGGCCATTTCGGTGCTCAGAATGCCACCTTGAGAATACCAGAACCATCCGACGATCCTGATTTGAGCCTGACGCGCCGCATCATTGAATCCACCGGATCAAAAAACATCGCAGCGATGTGTCTGGAAACCATTTCGGGAATGAACGGAGTCATCATCCCTGATGCGTCGTGGTGGCGCGGAATTGAATCCCTGTGTCAGGAATTCAAAATTTTACTCATCATCGATGAGGTCAGTTGCGGATTCGGCAGGACGGGCCAGAATCTCGCCATGCATCACTACGGCATCAAACCTGATTTTGTGTGCATGGCAAAAGCAATCTCCGGCGGATACGTCCCGTTCGGGGCCTTATGGGTAAAAGAAGAAGTCGCTCAGTTTTATGACCAAAACATGCTTTCTGCAGGGTTGACTGCATACGCCCATCCCCTCGGACTCGCCGCCGCTAATGCCGTTCTGGATCTAATGAAAGACCAGACTTTTCAGTCTGCCAAGGTAGCCCTCACCGGGGAGTTCACCGCCGGGCTTTTGGAACTAAAAAACCATCCAAAGGTAAAGGCCATACGGAACGTGGGCCTCATGGCTGCCATAGACCTAAAAAGCAGTTCATCAGATATCGGACCGAGAATTACGTGGGAACGCGGCCTGGATTACGGACTTCATTTTGCGATCAAAGACAATTCGATCATCCTGGCACCGCCGTTTGTGATGACATCCAAAGACAATCAACTTTTGTTTCACGGCCTTGAGAAGTTTTTGGAAAATTTTTCGACGGAGGCACCCTGACATGAGCGGCAGAACAAAGCCCCAAAGCAAAGTTTACGAAAGCGCCCTCGAGGCTCTTGAGGGACTCACCTCCGGCATGACGATCATGAGCGGTGGTTTTGGACTCTGTGGCATTCCTGAAAATAGCATCGATACCATTGCGACGATGCCAGTCGAGGGACTGACAGTCATTTCAAACAATATTGGGAACTCCGGGCGCGGCCTCGTGAAATTGCTCCAGAACCGCCAAATTAAAAATGCGATCTGTACTTATGTTGGCGGGAATCCGGACCTTGAAAAACAAATGCTCGCCGGAGAAGTGAAGGTCGAACTGGTTCCACAGGGAACTTTTAGCGAGCGAATCCGCGCCGCAGGCCTTGGCATCCGGGCTTTTTTTACCCCAACCGGCGCCGGGACGATTGTGGCAGAAGGCAAAGAGGTCCGGATGTTTGACAAGCCGTGCGTCATGGAATTGCCCCTGAACGCAGATTTCGCGATCATCAAGGCCCAGCGCGGTGACACTTATGGCAACCTTTGGTTTCAGGAATCTGCGCGCAATTTTTCGCCACTGATGGCCATGGCAGCAAAAATCACGGTGGTTGAAGTCGAGGAACTCGTTCCCATGGGCGAAATTCGTCCGGAGGATGTTCATCTGCCAGGGATCTTTGTTCAGCGCATTTATCAAGGCAAGAATTACCGCAACGACATTGAAATCCTCAAGGAATCAAAATGATGACCATACAAAAGCAACCGTGGTCAAAAGAAGAGATGTTGGACGAGGTCATTGGAC
>Ga0214919_10001622_pt1 | contig 36452 bp, 43 predicted proteins | sample LL1503_MetaG_FD_177994 | JGI IMG/M metagenome (GOLD analysis project Ga0214919, IMG submission 177994) | Freshwater microbial communities from Lake Lanier, Atlanta, Georgia, United States - LL-1503 | ecosystem: Environmental > Aquatic > Freshwater > Lake | place: USA: Georgia | collected...
AGGTAATAATCCCGTTGGCTTATCATATCATTTTCTAGTCGTTTTTGTATTCCAAAGTATAATTCAATAGAACCGATAATACCGCACGTTAATGCTATTAATGAATTTGTTAAACTAATTGTTCCTTGATATATATATGGTTGAAGACCTACAGCAAATATGCTATTTATACCATTTAATATAATTACAGGAAGCCTGTAATATTTGAGAGATGATTTTAATTCAAAATAGCGTTCTTTATGTAGTTTGCTTAATAATACACAATTTATTCTAATATTATCTAACACTTTATCAATATCATCGCTCCAATCTGTCATTTATATAATATGTTATTATTTTATTTAAAAATAAAATGTTATTATTTTGTTTATAAAAAATTGAAATATTATATAAAAACAATGTTGTTTGTACTATATAATAAACGCATATAAAATGCAAAGTCATAATATATATTCAGGTATTACATTAATTTATGGACCTATGTTTTCTGGTAAAACTACAAAATTAATTGAAATTTATAGAGAAATTCAAGGAACACATAAAAAATGTATTGCTATTAATTATGAATTAGATACGCGGTATGGTAAAAATAAAATTATTTCACATGATGGATTAGCCATAGATTGTTATAGTATTAAAAATTTAGACGATTTTATTAAAAATAACGCAACAAAAGAACTAATTGCTAACGCAGATTATATTTTTATAAACGAAGCTCAGTTTTTTGATTCACTATATACAAGTGTTTTATATTTAAATGAAACATTAGGGAAAAATGTTGTTTTATGTGGTCTAGATTTAGACTACAAACGTGATAAATTTGGAACAATGATGGAATTATTAAGTAAAGCAACAAATGTATATAAGATGACTGGGAAATGTGCCAAATGTAGTGGTGCATCGTGTTATAGTCATCGCAGTGTTAATAGTCATTTTCAAATTTTAATAGGAACTGCTGAATATATTCCATTATGCGAAACATGCTATATTAAAGAAAATAATATCTAATAATAGGTCTAATTTTTATAGGGTGTTCTAACTTCATAGTTATTCATTTCATTGCGAATTTGATTAATTTCTAATGATAAAGAAACATTAAAATTGTGAAAATCAACCAACATACCATTATGATATCTAAACTTTAATTTAATTTTAGCTATTTTATCGATTGGTGGTTGATAATAACTAATGTTTTCAAAATACCCATCATTTACTAAACCTTTATTATCTTGAAATGGATAAATAGGAATTTTAGCAAATGATGAATTTACTATACCTGAATTGGCATTATTATAATTATAATATAAAAAAGGTTTGATTTCATCACATTTATTGTATTTTTCTAATTCAATATATATATATTTATTATCTTCTAAATCACTTGGATTGGGAGCAATTAGTTGTTGATGAGTATGACCACCTGTTTGAGGAATACTAGAAGAATCATATTTTATTTTATTAAAGCCTAAAATATAACCTAAACCCCAATTACTATGTTGAGCATATACATCTGTTTTATAGTTGTCTTTAGCACAATCATAGTTCATAGGTAAATCAAATCTGAATGTAAATGCTGTTCCATTAGATTTAGTATGTAAAAAAGTGTATTTGCGATTAATTGGATTATAAGAAACACTAAAAAGAGTAGTAAAGTCATTATGTATTGCTCTAATTTTGGTTTGTAAAGCATCTTGTAATTGAGTGTAACTATAATAACCATCGTCTAAAGTAATAATAGTTGATGAGCCACTATACTCGACAATCATTTTATTTGTTCGCAATTGCTCGCTTATATTATAAAAAAAATTAGGCAACATAATGCTTGATAGTCGTAATGATTCAACATTAGTGTAATTTTGAGGACAATTTATTTCAAATTCGGAAGCATTCGGCCATCGCTCAACATCCCTATCATTAGTGTCAATAAATAATACTTTTCTATCTAAAACGAAATTGTGAGTTGTCTTTATTAATGGATGATGATGGTTCATTGTATATATTTTATACTTATATTTATAAAATATATAATTTATACTTATTGTTTAACATAAAAATAATAAAATAATAAAATAATAAAATAATAAAATAATAAAATAATAAAATAATAAAATTTTTAGTATTAAGTAATAATATTTGTGTATATTAATTAGATATGCGTAGGCGACCTCCAGACCCAGGTAGTAGACAGGCGTGGCTACAGGCGCGGCGGGCAGATACATCTAGATTAGCGAGGCCTCCTTGGTACACGCGGCCTGCCAGGCCTCCTAATCGTGGTCCTCCTTCTCCTCCTAATCGTGGTCCTCCTTCTCCTCCTAATCGTAGTCCTCCTCCTAATCGTGGTACTCCTCCTAATCGTGGTACTCCTAGTACTCCTAGTGTTTCTTCTAGTGCTCCTAGTGTTCCTTCTGGTGCTCCTCGCACTGGTTCTGTTTCTCGTCTTGGTTCCGCTGTTAGATCTGGTGCTGGTATTAGTAGTGGTACTAGTACCACCAAGTCTTCTGGTGATGATGGTTCTACTAAAACTCCTGCGGAAGTTAAAGCATACGGGCAGCATGGTTTTGGATTATCATATAATATACATATGGATTTATTAATTGTAATGAGTTTAGCATGTATAGGAGTTTTTATTAAGTTCGGTTTGCAGGAACCTCCTACTAGATTAGGAAATGCGGGTCCAGCATCATCTACAATATGGGCGTATGGTTTAATAGCAATATGTATAAGTATTATGGTATTTATGGGAATATATCATGCTCACAAAATGGATTCTAATGATAAAACTAACATAGGAAAAATATTACTGAATACATTTCCTATTATAGCAACTTTGTTTATAGTTATTTATACAATGTATTTAAATTTTTCGTTTTTTACTAGAATAAACAGTAATAAAGTTACTAAAGAGTATAATAATTATGTAAATTGGTCATCCAGTTTTGTATTATTACAAATACTTTTTATAAGTGGATATTTATTTTATTTTATTTCGGCTAATCATAGTAGTGCGGACACTACATATAAAAAAAGAATCGAACTGCTTAAAAGTACATCATATATATTATGTTTCATAAATGCTATATTTTTATTAATGATGCATATTAATTTAGCATTTTTTTCAACAGATGAAATTATTAGTTAATAGTATTACATAAAAGTAATACATTTATTTGTAATAATAATTTTAAATGTTAATCCTATGTTTTCTTTGGATTCCCAAATACCAGATATTTTTAATATAAACTTATTATTTTTTCCATCTAGCATATTAACATATTTATAATTATTAAATTTATCAATATCATCATACAATGAATATTTAAAATATTGGTTTTCATATAATTCTTTAAATTTATATAGTTTAGTCTTTGAATTATTAATCAAATTTAATATGTATTCTTCTAATTGACTGAGTTTATTAAACACGTTATCGTTCATTGTATTTTTATTAAATAAAGCCTTGTCATTTTCAAGTATTACATTACTTAATTCAAATATTACAAATATACTAGTAAATACAGCAATAGGTGTAGAATATATTAATTTATAAAAATAATTGTATTGTAAAACACTATTTTTTATAGGTTCATTAATTATTATACCATCATAATCAATTGTTTTTAAACTTTCACAAATCATATTATATACCTAATATAAATATTGGTAATAGTTTTTAAATATTAATAATATTCATTCTAAATGAATATAAGTTTAAAATGTATATAAATTTATATTAAACATTACAAAATAATGAATTTAAAAAAAAATTATATTGAAATTATAAATGAAAATAGTGACTATAATTTTAATAAAGAATTATTACAAATTATAAAAACTGTTAAAAATGATGACGCAAATAATAATGACGCAAATAATTTTAATAATTATATTTTTTACGGACCTTCTTGTTCTTTTAAATATAAAAATGTTTTAAAACTTTTACAACATTTTAGTCCAAGTAATCTTAAATATGAGAAAAAATTACATATTAATTTAGTAAAAACAGACTTTTATATAAAAATTAGCGATATACATTATGAAATAGATTTAGAAAATTTCATATACAATAGTAAATCTTCTTGGAATGATATATATAATATAATATATAATTCTATTGCTTCATCGGCAAACAAGAAAGGTTATATTGTTTTTCGTAATTTTGATAAAATTAATTACGATTTGTTAGATTTACTGTATAATTATATGCAAAAAGAGTTATTTGCTTCTTTAACTATAAAATATATTATAATAACAGAAAGTATAAGTTTCATACCGTTTAAAATAATAAATATGTGTAGAGTTTTATATTTTTCAAAATTAAATAAAAAAACAATATATGGGTTATGTAATAAAAATAATAAGCAATATTTAAAATATTTATCTACTAATAATTCCAATGCTAATGATGATTCACTGAAACAACTTGTAAATAAAGTAAATAATTCAAATATTTTTAGTTATTTAGATATTTCAAATAATTTAAAATATATTGAGCATTATAAATCTATATGTGATACATATATAGAACTTATAACTAATTCTAATTATAACATAAAAAATATTCGTACTTTATTATATGACATACTAATATATCATTTAAATTGTCATGAATGCTTTTATTACATAATTAAAACATTAATACAAAAAGAATTAATAGTTACTAATAAAATAAGTGATTTAATTTATAATAGTTTAATTTTTTTTAAAAATTATAACAATAATTATAGACCTATTTTTCATTTAGAAAGTTTTACATTATATTTAATAGAATTAATAAATGAAAAAAATGAAAATAAGTGAAGCAATCACTATTTTAAATATTACAAATTATACTATTTATAATATAAAAAATATAAGTTATAATGAACTAAAGAAACATTATCATATACAATGCTTAAAGTATCATCCAGATAAAAATATTAATAATGAAGAATGTACATTGTTTTTTCAAAATATTAATCATGCATACAATATTTTGAAAGAACTAATAATTATAAATAAAGAGGATTGTAATTATGATGAAACAAATACTAATGAAACAAATACTAATGAAACAAATACTAATGAAACAAATACTAATGAAACAAATACTAATGATTATAATTACTACATTTTAAATTTTGTTAATTTTATAATAAATTATTATTCACACAGCACCAATACTATTAATTTGGATATAAATAATATTAAGCAATATGCTAATGAACATATTCAAACCTTTTTAGTAAATTTACTAGATAATTTTTCTATAACTATTTTGGAAGATTTATATATTTTTTTGTTAAAATATAATGAAAATAGCACAAATCCTTCTAATATTATTTCCAATAATATTATAACAATTATTAAAACAATAGTACAAGAGAAATTGTCTAAATACAATATTTATATTTTAACACCTAATATTGCCAATTTACTAAATAATGATATTTATAAATTAACAATAAACAATGATATTATTTATATTCCTTTATGGCATCATGAATTAAATTTTGAAAATAATATTATAAAGATAGACCCATTATTGGATACTAATATATCAATAGATATTGATAATAATATTCATTACATTTATAATAATACATTTAATAATATAATAGATTTATTAAATACTAATAGTGCTACTATAACCATTGCTATTGAAAATCATATTTTTGATATAATTATTAGTGATTTAACATTTGCTAAGTATCAAATTTACAGTATTAAGAATCAAGGATTGTCTAAAATAAATATTAATAATATTTTAGATAACAGTTATAAAAGCGATATTATTTTTCATATTTATTTATCATAAATATTACATAGTTATTTGTAATAAATATTACATAGTTATTTGTAATAAATATTACATAGTTAATTGTAATAAAAAATTTATAAAAAAAATAAATTTTTTATCTTGTGGCAACATGCTGTTTTTATGTTTTATGTTTTATGTTTTATGTTTTATGTTTTATTCGTCTGACTTCTTCTTTACAATACGTTTCTTTTTTGGTGCGTCTTCAACTTGAACTTGTTTTGCTTGTGCTTCTGTTTCGACTTCGGCTTCTACATCTGGTTCTACTTCTACTTCTTTTTTAACTTTGGTATGTTCCTCTTCATCATCACTATCTGGAACCTGTGTTACATTATGTACAATTTCTTCACATGTATCATCATCTAGAGGAACAGACAGTTTTTCCTTATCTTTTTCTGATAATACAATATGACACTTTCCACTAAGCGTAGTTCGGGGTTTTACTACTGCTTGAAATAGTTTCCAAGTAACACCAAACTTCCCATTTGCTACCCAAATTCCACCGCACTGAATAATTGTTGCCACATTTGAACCCTTTACAATAAAATCTGTAATAGATGCATTATCATCATTAGGAAACACAAGTGTTCCTACATCATTATATAATTCTACATTCTTAAAAACACCTTCCCAATCCTTAATTTTAACCTTTAACGATGGAGCACGCGAATAATCAAATTCATCTGATGCTTTATCTTTAGGGTATTTTAGCATAGGACTCCATAGCGCATCAACAGCATCCGAACTCATTTTAGGCTTGTTTAACCATTCTTTACAATTAACAATCACGTCATTTTTAATACGTGTTTCAAGTTCTTGCATATTCTTTAGAAATGCGGCACACTCTGTATTATTATATTCTTGACTAGGAAATTGTAGTGCCATATCAAATGTTTTTTTTCCAGTTTTGTCATCCGACCATTCATTAACACCCCACGTTAACATAAGTGGTGTGCTAATATATAGTGATTTCATGTTGTGCTTATTGAGAATACCAATAGACTTGCCATTGTTGGCATTTAATTTAGGCTTCGTATACACATAATCAGTAGAAGCATTGAACGCAGCACCGGATACAATAGTTGCCATATTGTTTTATACAATGTTAATAATTATATAATTATTTTCTTAAATCAATTTTTTATTTTATTTATTTTTATTTTATTTATTTTTATTTTATTTATTTTTATTTTATTTTTATTTATCACAATTAATATGTAAAAAAAATTTTACTTACAAATTTTATATTAAATTATTTATTTCATTTTATTTATTTCATTTTATTTATTTCATTTATTTCAATTTAATAACGGTCCTATTAACATTGTTGCGCAATATGGTGTAGGAAGAGCAACTAAAAACCAAATTAATGGAACTATATTGGGTAGCAACATATACTCTAATACACATTTGATAGTAATAAACATATAGTATTTTATAACAAATACCATCATAAATATAAACCCATTCTTTATTAAATTGCTAAGCATCATTTTAACTTGATTTAAAAAGAAACCTACTTATATTTCTTTTCAATTTTTTTATACTAACGTTTTAATATTTACTGCTTTATTTAAGAGTAAATATTAAAATTATTATAATATATTTTGTATTTTTGTATTTTTGTATTTTCTTTCATTATATTCAAGCAACCGCAACCACTGGTTCAACTTTGACTACTTTTGGGAAATGGGGTCCCATGTATTTTTGAAGATTAAAATATGTAAGATCTACAGTGTCTTCAATTTTTAATAGTTGAGTTAACTGCTTGTCTGGGTTAATTTTGCGCCCATTGCTCTTATCTTGAAGGTTATTTGCGCGAATATATTTATTGATTTCACGTGTTACATCAGTGCGCGCCATTTCTGTTCCGCAAGGTTTATCTAAAAACTTGGCAAGTTCATCGCTAATTAGTGATGGTTTAACAAAACCACTTGGAGCACGATTACCCTTGCGACGTTTTTTGTTGCTTAGTTTTTCGGCAACTTTTAGCTGTTTTACGGTAATTTTTTCTAGACTGCGTAGTTCAGTCTTTAGTGCGTTGAAACTAGCCAACATTGTTTGAAATTTGGTAATGAATTCAGTAAATCCATTTGTAATAGAGTAATCACAGGCATCACTAGCAACTACTACATTTTCCATATCAGAAACTACAACAGGAACATCTGTTTGAACAATTTCCGGAACTTTAGATTTTGTAGCCTTTGTTGCTTTTGGTTTTGACTCAGTCTTTACTTCGACTACTGGTTCGCTGACTTGTTTTGGTGATTTAGATTTCTTTGTTGGTTCAGAAGGAACTACAACCGGTACAACTTCAACAGGGACAACTTCGCTTGGAGTAGTTTGTTCAGATTTTTTCTTGTGTGGAGGCATTTTTTTATACTCTATAATAAAAAATTTCTTTTAAGTTGTTTTATTAATAAATATATATTATAAATATATTTTATTTTTAAAATGCTAAAATGGGTTAAAATTGAACGAGTTTTTAAAATTATAGTTTTTTAAATTATTTAATGACTAACAGCTTCATATAACCATGGTAAAGTATTTGCTGCTTCATTTGATACCATTGTTAAAGCAGATAGAACGTAATAACTACCCAATAAACAAGAATTTTCATTGATTCCTTTATTTACCATTAAATCAATAATAGCAATACTATATTTTCTGATTTGTGTAAAATTATATTGAGGCAAATTATTAATATTCATGGTTTCATCATAAAATGGATTTCCGCGAGGAGGTACAATCTCTCTTTTAATTTCTTGACTTAAATTTGCTCTATAATTCCATATGTCTACTAGTTCTCTTATAAATCTGATTAAACCATATTTATCTAAATCTAAAAACCATTTAATGTTTGTATAATTCCCTAAACTATCTATTCTTTGAAACAATGTTAATATTTTCATCTCTGTTTGTTTATTTAGTGAGAGATTTGCTAAATCGTCGTAATTCAAGTTAATATTTATTTTTAATAAATTACTTAATCTGATAAATTCTAATAATTGTTTTAAAACATTGTAAGAAAAAAATATATTAGTAAATGGATTTTGAACATTTAATAAATTATTACTAGTCTTCAATTCGTTATTGTTAATTTTTGTGACTTTTATAAACAAGTTATAGAGAGATAATACATCAAAACCATATATGTGTGTATTGTCATCTTCAAAACTAATAAATTGGTTATATGGAATAGTGCTTAAATTGTCTAGAGTACAAAAATCAACATCATTAGAACACATGGCTTTATTATGAAAACCAGGACCATGTATTTTAATATATTTTTTTATAAGGTAACAACGCACTGTTTTTTGAATATTAATTATATTATAACTAAAATATAAATAATTATATAGACGTTTTTTTAAATATTCTTTATTTCCACTAGTTTTTAACTTATAGTTTTTTGCGATGAACTTTAATTGTGAAACGCTGTAATTTATTGTTAACAAACTATTATATTCGTTATAATTTGGTATATTGAAATCTTCAGAAACTATTTTAATAAATGTTTTCTTGATTTTAATAGGTAAATTAAAATAATATTCAAGTACATTATTATTGTTACTATTATTGTTATTATGTAATGATGATTCATCATTACACTTCTTCTTCTTTTTATTTTTATTGACGACAACATTTATAGTATCAACATTTATGGTATTGGTATTATTCATATTATTACTATTAGTTTATTTTTTATTTTTATATTTCTATTATATATTATAATCATAAACCACCATTTTTAAATTAGTTAATATATAATTTTCCATATCAAATTCATGACCAGTTTTGTTTCTTTGTGTTAATAATTTACGCACTCTTAAGTTTGAATTTATTCTTTGTTTTTGTGTTTGAATATTTCTATATTTGTGTATATATTTTTTATAATGTTTTTCATGTTCTAGTTCAATAATATTCATAATTTGAATAGTTAATGGATCATTAGCATAATCATATAAATTGGCAAATAACTTATTTATACTTATGTCATCAGACTTTAATTTAATATTTATAGGCGAGTTATTTTCAATATTGTCTAATTTTGAAATACTATTTAACTCAAACAACTGAGAATTTAAAATATGTTCGTGATTTAGCAACATTAATGTTTTTACTATAAAATAGGAAAAAATATGAGTGGTTTCTCTATATTTTGAATTTGAATTATTTATAAAACTACTATATGTTAAATCATTATATTTAAGGACTTTACTTATTTGGTACAAAGCATGAACTAATTCTAGTTTGTATAATCTCTCAAAAGTATAAATAAAATTGCGTAAATTCCTAGATTCTTGATAACTATTTACACATAAATATAATAATGATGTCCAAAATTCAGTTACAGATTCATTTATACCCATATTTGTATAATCTTTATTGGCAAAATCAAATAGGTCTAAAAATTTATTATAGTTTTCGTTTTTATTAATATTTCCATGAAGTGCTTTATCTATTCCATACGTATGAAGTGATTCGTGAATAAATACTTTGAAAAAATCTTGCTTTCTATAAATAAATATTGAACCACTAGTCAAACAAACATACGCAAAACCACTATTCACATTAGTGGCACCTAATATTTCTTTAGTATTGGCATTAGTAATGTTTAATTTTTTTAAAAAAGGCGTTAGAAAAAAAGTAATACTTACTCCGTCTTTTGCGCAAATATTTATTTCATTATTTAAATTGTTAGATATTTTAAGTAATATTTGTAAAAAAACCAACATATTTTTTACAATGTTATCTAAATTCTTGATATTAATTTTATCATAAATAATAAACTCAAAAATAAATTTTTTAGCATTAATTGTATTTTCATATTTAATTATTTTACAATTAGGTATATTATTTTTAATATAAGTTATTATGGTACTATCTATATATTTACTATTATTTAAATGATCTCTAATTATTGCATTTATTTTTGTACTTATATCAACAACAACCACTCTTGTGTTTGGTATATTTAAAGTATTTATGATTTTATTAAAAATACCAAATTGTAAATATATATATGTTAAAAAATTACGCATTTGGCTATTTTTTTTTATACTAATATATTGTGCAATTTTTGATTCTTTTTCCAATTTTTTCAAAATTGGTTTGTAAAAATTAAACATTTTTTTAGAATATTTATTTACTAATAATGTGTTTTTTTTTGTTTCATTAGTAATAAATTTTAAAGATTTTGTTTTATTCATATTATAATTATAATATATTAATGTTATCAATAATATATTATAATTAATTTTTATTATAGTTAATTTTTATTATAGTTAATTTTTATTATAGTTAATTTTTATTATAGTTAATTTTTATTATAGTTAATTTTTATTATAGTTACTTAAAATATATTTATAAATATTTTTTATTGACTATATCAAAGCAATAGAAACTTTGGTGCCGGTCATAGTAATATTAAAATTTTCTTCAAGCAACCGTTTTACAGTTGTTTCACTTTGTTCTCTTTCTATTTTCAATAATATTTTTTTTATATCTTCTGGGTTTTGAAAAATAGGTAATTTATTAATTTTGGCTAATCCTCTTAATAACTCTTCTTGCGATACAGTTGGCAATTTTTTTGTAGAATTTGATGATATTTGTGTGTCAATATAAATACTATTTCCTGTTATACCAATATTATATTTGGCTAATTCTACTTGTAAATCCTCGCTTTTATTTATATTAGTATCAATAATTTTATCTATGTCACCCAGTTTATTTTTTGTTTCTTTATTTTTTAAAGAAGGTAAATTGCTCAAATTAGAGTTAAATTCTATTAAATCGGACACTTTTAATTCTACTTGCTTACTTGCTTGTATATTTAATAGTGATTTAACTAAACTAGTACCTAACAAAAGTAAGGTAGTTGGTATTCTAGTTGTATCTAATAGTAGTGTTGGTTCTAATGCTGCTGTTGTTCCTGTTGTTGCTTTTGTTCCTAATGCTGTTGCTTCTGGACCTGCTGCTGCTTTATCTTTTGCTGCTTTATCTTTTGCTGCTTTATCTTTTGCTGCTTTAGTTGCTGCTGCTGCTGCTTTATCTTTTGCTGCTTTAGTTGCTGCTGCTGCTGCTGCTGCTGCTGCTGCTTCTGCTTTATCAGTTGGTGGTGGTAGTCCCGACGCTGGTGGTAGTGTTGTTGTGTCTGGTCGTTTTGGCAAAGTGTCAGTCCAAAACGTATGTATTGTTGTTCCGTGGTGAACTAGTATAACATCCAGCGGATATTTCGAGAACTTATTGAGTGCCGAATTTATTGCGTCACGTATCCACTTCGCTTTATTGCCGAATGCTCCACCACCAAGTAATGTCAGATAGCACTTAACGCGCGTCGCTGTCGTATTCCCGGCGCTGCGTAAAAAAGAGAGGTGAGTTGCAACAGCAAGAGTTGCCTCATACGCAGCGCGCAGCACAAGGGACGCAAAAGGTTCCCATATATCAATAAGCGGCATGTGATCAGGTAGTGGTTGGCCTTTTGGGTATGCACAAGGCACTGCGGATGCGTACACTTGGCAAACATCATATGTGTTTGATGGTACCACTGACGTAGCCCAATGTATGCCGACGCGCAATTCATTTTCGACCGCTGTGACTTGCTCTGTAGTAAGAGCAGTAATATCCTTTTTGAGTTTCTCAATTGAACCTAAACTATCAGGTATCACGTATCCGTTCTCCATTTGCCAGTATTTTTTGGCGGTGTTATTGAGGATAGTATCCACTCCTGCCAAGTTATTAATTTGATTAGTTTCCTGTCCTTCAAATAAACCGTTGATATTTACACCAGTAGTATCGTGTTTTACGAAGTAATTGCGATATACGGTGCCTGCCGGGCATGCCATAGCGCACGCAGGACCCTGTGTTGGATCGTCAATGTATATAGTAATACCATCACTGGGTGTAGTTGTTCGTGAAATCATCTCAAGGCAGTTAAACTGACTAGCTACCTGAAAAACTGCTCCTTCATTTGCCTCGGTTCTATGTAGTGCTTGTACACCAGCCGGAGCAGTAATGTGTGCAAACGTTAATGTATCAATATTTGCCAATGGAGGCACAGCGGCGGCAGTATCTGCAGCAATCATCTCATGTAACTTGCTAAGAGAGAGGCATTCAAAAAGCCCAACATGCTGCTTTTGATATTCTAGTGGAGCTGTAGTGCATTTGAGTGAAGTGCCATCCATTTCAAATTTTGCTTTATTACCATCAAAATCACCTCTAACTTCTTCAAAACCGAAGATTTCTTTGAACCATGTGTTTTGTGAAACTGCTTTTGGTGCCATTGTTTTTTTATATTATTTATAATATAAATTTATACTTATTTTTTAAATTAAATTTTCTTTTAATGAAGTAATTATTTTTTTATTTAATTTGCGTCCGCTTGCCAATTTTATATTTTCTAATTTTTCAATATTAGTGCTTTTAAGAGAGTTTAATAAATTTTCCATATTTTTAAATTCATTTGATAAGGCTAATGCCGAAACATTGCTAATACCCGGTATTTGCATCAACATAAGTTGAAATATGTTTTCACTATTTATATGTGATTTTTTTGTCGTCTTAACTGTGCTAATGTAATTTGTGTTATTGTTTTCGTTATTATTACTTAAATCACTATAAAATCCAGGTTTGTTTTCTCTCAACAACTTAGAAGCAAATGCCATTAATATATCCCCTGTTTCTGTTTGATTTAAAACATTAATAACTGAAAACCCCTTATAATAATTGAGTGAAAACAATGACGAGTATAAAGTACTTCTAAAGTTTGGGTTATATTTAATTATTGCTCCTTCTAATAAATAAATTATATTATGATTGTGTAAGTTTGTTTCATTTAATCTAAAAGATTGTTCATTATAGCGTCCGTCTTTAATAGAGGCTTCCAAATCAGCAAGAGATTTTCTCTCAATAATTAATATTTCTTTACTGCTTAACTCATCATAAAAAATGTAATCACCAATGTCTAAATTTTTTTGAATAATTGTAATTTTAGTATTTGAAGTTTCGTTTAAAGAAATAATATAACTTACTAATGATTTGGGTTCTCGTAAATCTATAAATAATTGCATTGTTATTATACTAATTAATGTATAATAAAAGTTATTTAAATTAGTATTATTAAAATATAAATAATACTAATTAATGTATAATAAAAGTTATTTAAATTAGTATTATTTATATTTTAATAATACTAATTTGGCAATAAATATTTAACCTAATATATTTTTATTACGAACTGGGTCATATAAGATTGTTGCTTTTTTTCCTAAACCTAAAGCGCAAAGTCTATTATCTTCATAACTTCTATTACGCCTACAACTACTATTAGCCAACGCACCCAAATTTAGTCCCTTATTATATCCAACCAATCCTGTAACATTTGGTCTTACACCTACAGTTGAATTAGCACCTGCCATTGAACCAAAAACGTTTGTATTGTTTGTATATAAGTTGCTACCGAATTTAGAAATTTTTTTGCCTGGCATTCTTTTTATAATAATAGTTATTATTTTATTTTTTATTTTATTTTTATTTTACCAAAAGAATTAAAATAAAGAATTAAAATAAAGAATTAAAATAAAGAATTAAAATAAAGAATTAAAATAAAAAATTGTCTTAAATATATTATTTATAAATATAATATTTATTAAAATATGTTTTCTGGTAATGTTAGTTTAAATAATAACAATTGTTTAAAAGATGTTAATAGCGACAGTGAATCTAATTCTGACAACGAATTAACAACTGTTAGCAATTTAAAATTAGACAATGAAGAAGTACTATTTAATCCATTTAATAGCGCTAATATTGAAATTACTAGTGCTAACATTCAAGACTTATTATCAAACTACGGAATTTTTACTAAACCATTTAATATTGAATTATATAAGCGAGCATTTATTCATAAATCTTATACTAAACGCCCTAAATTAGAAAATTATAATGCCAATATTATTATTGCTAGCAAACCAGAAAATTGTTTGCCACTTAAAACAAAATCTAATGAGCGTCTAGAATTTCTTGGTGATGGAGTTTTAGAACTTATTACAAAATATTATTTATATAAACGTTTTCCTAAAGCCGATGAAGGATTTATGACCGAGAAAAAAATCGCATTAGTGAAAAATGAGCATATTGGAAAATTAGCACTTGAAATGGGTTTAAATAAATATTTTATTATTTCTCGGCACGCAGAAGAGAAAAATATTCGCAATAATTTGAAAAAATTGGGGTGCTTATTTGAAGCATTTATTGGTGCTATTTTCCTAGATTTCAACCGTATTTCTATTAAAGATGAATATGGATGGTTTGAAAACGTATTTAATTGCGGTCCTGGACTACAAATGGCGCAAATTTTTGTAGAAAATGTATTTGAAAAGCATGTAGATTGGACTAATTTAATCAATAATGATGATAACTACAAAAATAAACTACAAGTAATTATTCAAAAAGAATTCAAAATTACTCCAGATTATGTAGAATTAAAAACTCCTAAACTGGACGACATTGAAGATAATGATAAATTATATGTTATGGGTCTTTATATTTGCTTTGGGCAAAACATTCATAATGCTAGAATTAGTAATGCACTAAATTTTGATAAATTGGGTTCGTTTAAAGCAATTCATGAATTACTGGAAAAACAAGACAAATTATTAGTGTTTTTAACAAAAGCAGAGCATAAAATTAAGAAAAAGGCCGAGCAAATTGCGTGCGACCAAGCAATTAAATTAATTGAAAAATAAAAGGACACGTTATATAAAATATATTATATTTATATTATATTGTTAATACATTAATATATGAGTTTATGTAAATATAGAGATTTGGAAAAGTGGGTCAAGGGGCGCATTCATTAAGATTTTTTAATATTGCTGTAGTTGATACAGTATTAACATTTTTGGCTGCTTATATTATAAATTTGTATTTTAAAAGTAATGTATTTTTAATATTTTTTATATTGTTAGTGGCTTCAATATTTATTCATAGAATTTTCTGTGTTGAAACTACTTTAACAAAAATGTTTTTTCCTTTTAAATAATCATTTTACACGCGGGTCATTACTATTTACAAGTATTGGGTGTTCGTTGGAATCAACGTTATATAAACCTAATCCAATATAATTAGTATCTTCATAAAACAATTTATAAAATGTTTTCATAGGATTTTCAGGCACTTTCATTCCCGTTTTACATGAAGCTGCTTTTTGTAGTTGTAATAGTAAGTTTAATTTCTTTCTGAAAATTTTGTTTGCTTTTTTATTTAATTCATATAATTTATTTTGTTCTGTAAATTCTTTTTTTGCCGGCATAATAGGAAATAATTTATCTATTAACTTATTCATTTATACTATAATTATATAATACTTTATTTAAATAGTTACAAAGTTATTTTTAATAAAATAATAAAATACATTTAACATTAAGTAAAATATTAAAAATACTTATTATTATATATTATTTAATTATATATAATAATGATAAATGAAACTCTCGATCAATTAAAAATAAAACCCATACCAAAAAAACCAAAACAATTTCAAGTGTTACTACAAATACCAACTGAGGGTGTTGCTCCTAATGTTATTGATAAAACTAGCGAACAACTAATAAATAGACAGCAATTTTTTGATGAAGTCCAAGAAAATTTAGGAGTTGTGCAAAAAGATTATGAAAAAATGAAAAAGGCAACTTTTGTCAAACCTTCTAGTACAGATACTATTTTACAAGAACCTAAATCTGTAAAACCAGAAAACACATTAACCCAAATAGTAAAAACACAAGAACAAATCGTTATAAAAGAACCATCTGCGGAAACCATGAAAAAAGCAAATGTTGAGCTTCCTTCAAAAGAACGATTAACACCTAAACCCAAACCCGGTCCAACTAATCCAGACTTAGCAGATCCAACAAAATCTAAATCCAAAAAAATAAAAGGCGAAACAATAGACGAAACCCTAGAAATTCCAAAAGATCTTCGTATTGGTAGAACCCTATATTTAAATAGAATTCCTAAGTTAGAACCCAATGTTTTAATAAAAGCACCTAATTATTATTTGTATAATAGAGAGATTTTCATTAGTTTTATTAATTCACTTTTTGAACCTTATAAGCAAGAATTATTAAAAGAAGAAAAAGAAATGGAACTAGGCAAAACATCGATTAGTTGTTCCGCAAGTGAAAGCAATAATTTTTCTCTCTTGATTCATCAAAAAATTGTGAGAGATTACATAAATATTTATACACCTTATAGAGGTTTATTATTATATCATGGTTTAGGTTCAGGTAAAACTTGCTCATCTATTGCGATTGCCGAAGGCATTAAAAATGATAAGAAAATTCTTATTATGACACCGGCATCTTTGAGAGATAACTATGTAGAAGAACTCAAAAAATGCGGAGACTATTTATATAAAAAGAATCAATACTGGGAATTCATTAATACAAAAACACATCCTCAATATGTAGAATACTTAAGCGCACTATTGAAATTACCACAAGAATATATTAATAGTAATGGGGGTGCTTGGTTCATCAATGTAAAAAAAGAACCAAACTACGATTCTCTCGATTTTGAAGACCAAAAAAAAATTAATGCGCAATTAGATAAAATGATTAATTATAAGTATCAATTTATAAGTTATAATGGTCTTCGCAGTTCTCACTTAAATGGTATGACAAACGGAGGAACAATTAATCCATTTTCCAATAAAGTAATAATTATTGATGAAGCACACAATTTTATTAGTAGAATTGTTAATAAATTAACTCGCAAAACATCATTATCAATGAAATTATATAATTATTTGATGGATGCTGAAAATTGTAAAATTATATTATTAACAGGAACACCCATTATTAATTATCCAAACGAAATAGCCATCTTATTTAATATATTACGCGGTTCGCTACGAAGCTACAATTTCAAGTTAATAGTAGACAAGGCAACTATGACTAAGGAAAAATTAGAAGAACTATTTTATAAAGCCAATATTTTAAACTTTATTGATTCTATTGAATATAATTCAGTAAGTTATGAAGTTACTATTACTCAAAATCCATTTGGATATATTAAGGCCGCAACAAATAAAAATAAATTGGTTTACACAAGCGATGTAATAACAAGCGAAGAATTTATAGAAAAAATATTGTATGCGTTTGAATCACAATCTCTCAAAATAGCCAATAAAAAAATAAATATTAATAGTTATAAAGCACTTCCAGATAATTTTGATGAGTTCAAAACACTCTTTATAAATCCAAATAATACAATAAATAATCCATCAATGTTTAAAATGCGCATAATTGGGCTAACCTCTTATTTTAGAAGTGCTCAAGAACAATTAATGCCCAGCTACGATCATCGAGACCCGAATGATTTTAAAATAATTAAAGTCCCTATGAGTGATTTCCAATTTGGTGTGTATGAAGAAGCGCGTATTCAAGAACGCAAATTAGAAGAAGCAAATAAAAAGAAAAAATCTAAAAAAACCAAAACAGGTGCCCAAGGAGATGAACTATATAACGACAACGCATCAACATATCGCATATTTTCTCGCGCATTTTGTAATTTTGTATTTCCTAAACCAGACATAAAGCGCCCAATGCCCAACGCAGAAGCAACAATAGAAGCCACTTTGGAAAATATTGGTACTGAGGACGATGGCGACACTATTAGCAAAAACATTTCAGAAGAAGTATTAGACGACTTAACTATTGCGGAAAAATTGGAAAATGTAGATGGTAAATATGATGCCGACGATATAAAAGAGTTAGAAAAAGACTTAACCAGTCCAAAAACAAATGATGGCAGTTATAGCAAACGTATTAGTGAAGCATTAAAAGAATTAGAAAAATATTCTCAAAAATATTTATCAAAAGCCGGATTACAACTTTATAGTCCTAAATTTTTACATATATTAGAAAATATTATTGACGATGACCATAGAGGTATTCATTTATTATATTCACAATTTAAAACATTAGAAGGAATAGGTATTTTTAAACTGGTTTTAAAGCAAAATAATTTTGTAGAATTTAAATTGAAGAAAAATGACAAGGGTGAATATATGCTCAATGTTGGTGAAGAAAATATGGGAAAACCAATGTATGCGGCATATACAGGTTCAGAAACTCCCGAAGAGCGTGAAATTATTAAAAATGTTTTAAATAGTAATTGGAAATTAGTTCCTTCATCAATAGTAAAGTCTATTCAAACTTTAGCACCAGATAATTTTTATGGTCAAATTATTAAAGTTTTAATGATTACTTCTTCGGGTGCTGAGGGCATTAGTTTAAAAAACGTGCGTTATGTCCATATTACAGAACCATATTGGCATCCAGTAAGAATTCACCAAGTTATTGGTCGTGCGCGTCGTATTTGTAGTCATAGCGATTTACCCAAAGAACTACAAACAGTAAATGTATTTTTATATTTAATGGTATTTACTGAAGCGCAATTAATGAGCGATTTATCAATAGAATTACGATTAAAAGATATTTCTAAAAAAGATAAAAAAAAAGTCATTACAAGTGATGAATATTTATATGAAATATCCAGTATAAAAGAGGAAATAAATGCTTCACTATTACAATGCGTAAAAGAGTCCGCAATAGATTGTAGTCTTCATACGCGGTCGTCTAGTAAAGAAAAAGATGTTAAATGTTTTGTAATAGGTAATCCAAGTGAAAATAAATATATATATACACCAAATATTGACGCACAAGATAAAGACGAAGGCATGAAACTAAACAAGAAAACAGAAGTGTTAAAATTAAATGAATTAGTAATAAATGGCAATAAATATGCTTACAATAAAGTTACAAAAGAATTATTTGATTATGATAGTTATTTGAAAGACGAACTATTGCTTTTAGGTAAATTAGTAAAACAAGATGATGGCACACATAGATTCCAAAAAATATAGACATTAGGTCATAACAAATTAGTTATAACAAATTAGTTATTACAAATAATATAATAATATTGTTTGTAATAAAAAATGAATAACTTATAAATTCAATTTGGTCATTATTAATTTTTGATTGTATAAAACTTTTTCCATTTGTTTATTTAAAAAATCTAACTTAATATTTACATTTAAATTAAATTCACTATTATTTTCATTGGCTACAAATTTCTTTAGATTACTATTTTGTCGACTAAGTTCTCTCGTATTTTCTGTTGTACTTGAAAAACTATTTATTAAATCTTCCATATTTAATATTTTAGTTTTATTAGTACTAGTTTCTTTTTCTAACATATTTGTATTTTCCTCATTTATTAAAGGTACCGGAGTATCAAATTTATTTAAATCTACTAGTTCTAAATTATTTGTATTTGTATTTGTATTTGTATTTGTATTTGTATTTGTATTTGTATTTGGAATATTAATGCTAGGCATTAGCATAGGCACATCATTATTTCTCTCTCTTTGTATTCTCTCAAGTAGTTCATTCATACTATTATTTTCTAATGGACTATCTTTTGTATCACTAAAATCAATTGCTTCAGGAACTTTTTTACTAATTAAATTACTAAAAGAGACCTTTTTCTGTAAAAATTCTTTCTCAAATTCCTCTGATTTTTCATTCTTATAAATATCTTTTATATCAATTGGTGTTAATAATGACTTCTTAAAATTATTAATATCTAACATAATGTTTTGTAAAATGATTTTATTTAATTGCATAACAATATTTTTAGAATCACCAGTTTTATAATTACTAATAATGATTTCTTTATTTTCATCAAATATTTTAGTTATATTACTTTCAAAAATAGCTTTTACGTTTGAAAACTTTGACTCTGGAATAGAAACAAATGCTTTATTACTTAACAATATGCTCCATAATAGTTCTTTATTTTGCTCGCTTAATAATATATTTGACATAATACAATCTTATAGTATTTAAACACATTATTTTTAACTTAGTTTTTAACTTTTAATAATTATTTTAACTTTTAATAATTATTTTAACTTTTAATAATTATTTTAACTTTTAATAATTAAAATAATTTACAATATGTTTTTTTTAAATCGCAAGTTACAAAAATATATAATGTTATTATTGTCAGTGTTACTATAAATGTAATAATTATTATATTAGCAACAGCAAATTTTATGGATGTTAATGTAGTTTCATTATTAGTTTGTTCGGGTAAATTAGTTGGTTCGTGTGTTAAAGATTTCCTACATACAATACATGTATTATTTTTTATTAACCATTGACTATAACATTTAGTATGAACATAATATATTCCACAATGAGTTATTGCGTTTAAATTATTAGACTCTTCTAAGCATATTAAACAATTTTGCATCCCCTATATAAAAATAGTTATATTTATATTTATATTTATATAATAAATCTATTTTTTATAGTATCATATATTAGTTAAGTATGTTTGCTTTATTATTACTTATTCAAACATTATTTTCGTATATAATGCCAACAAATAATCCAAAAACACTGGTTCATTTACATTTAGAAAAATTTAACAATGAATTAAATTTATATCATATTGGAATTAGTTTTAAAAATGAAGATACTATTATAAGATATGATTATAGACCCTTTTGCGACCCAACAAAATGCGAATATAAAACAATTAATAATATTGGTGTTTCTAGTACTGGCGTTATAAATAAAGAACTGCGATTTATTGACAAACTATATAGATTTTATATTCCAGAAACTTTGGCTAATAAAACTATATATTGGGGTGAAACTAGCAAAACATTAGATGAAGTTGTTGAATTTGAAAAAACTCTACAAAAAAAATATATACTAGGTATTAATGATTGTCGCCATTATGTGAATCGTTTTTCACGATGGGCACTAAATAAACGCACCCCTATTTGGAAATTAGATAAATTATGGAATCAATCATATGCGTATTTTTAAGTAGATACTTATTTTTCAAAATAATTATCCAATGTTCTTCGAATTAATCGCTTTGGCGGAGGTTCGCCATTTATATATGCGTTTATATACCTATAAAAAGTATTAAAATTTAAAAGCATAAGAATAAACACAACTACTATAAATAATATATTAAAATTTTTATTTTTAACAAACCTCATATATACTATAAAATTATAATATTATAATATTATAAAATTATTATAATATTATAATTTTGAATAGTAATCTACTTTTTACTTATTCCTAAAAAACTTCTCCCAATTTTGCTTGTAACAAACATTCCAATTCCAGAAGCTATTTGAAAATAAAATATATCAGTTTTCTTGGTACAGCAAAGTAAATAACCAGATAAAATAACAAAGACTAAGAAAAACATCCAAAACAAGCGAGTATAAAAATCCATAGTTTATATATAATAAAATATTATAATAAAAATATATCTTTAAAAAAATAAAAATAATATCTTTAGTATATTTATATATAATGCGGAAAACAAAAAGAAGAATCTTAAGAACCAAAAGAAGAGTATTAAGAAGTAAAAGAAGGACAACGCAGAGAAAATTTAAATACCAAAGAGGAGGTGACCCTGAGGAAGAGTTAAAATCAAAAGTAGATGCTGCAATACAAAATGTAGAAACGAAAGAGGATGAACACGCGCAAGAAACTATTAAATATAGCGAAGTGTTTCAAAAAAAACTCGATAATTTACAACTAATGCGAACCCTAAGGGTACAACTATATGACGCAAAAAACCCCCCCAAAAGCGGTCTAAACATTTTAAAAAAAAGAATTACTCCAATTACTCCCGAGATGATTACAAAACTCGAGCAGGACTTTGCACAAGCAGAAGCAGATGATACTAATTTCTCGCGTGAAAATGTTGAAGTTACTCATAATATTAATGTATTAGCATCCGAAATAGATGCTGAAAAAAAACACGCAATGCCACTATTAGAAAATTTTGTGCGAACTTTCCCCCAAAACACTAATGTTGATAATTATAATCTACAAATAAAAAAATATAGCGACGATATTGCCGCGCGAGAGAAACTAAGAGAAGAACTTAAGGATTATTATGTAATTAAGTAACATAATAATTTTTCTATTTATTGATTTTTCAATTTTGTTTTTATATTGTTTAATATAAAAACAAAATGTCAAGATTTGGAAAAAAAAGCGCACAACAACTCGAAGAAGAACAGCGCCAACTTCCTGCTAAACCCAAGGAGATGTTAAACACAAGACGCGGGCGCTTCACAATAAATCCGCGTCAAATTACTGTAGCCCCTGAATTTAATCCCTACAAAAAAGAATTGCTTAATGTTGATGCATTCATTGCTCACGGCAAACACTATGGTAAAAGATTTAAGACTAAAACACGAAGAACCAGAAGTATTGGTTTAAAAAATATGCGTACGCACGGCATAAGAACCACAAAACGTAGGCGTACGCATTAAAAGAATTTTTATTTTTATTTATTTACTTAATGCCAAAAACGCTTACATACGTAGTTCCACACATAGTCCGAAATGTGAAGTGCTTTGCCTTTGCTTCGTTGATGCCCTCACGAAGTTCTAAATAATGACGACTATTATCAACGTCTGAAATGAGATTGGCAAAGTCGGGCAATTCTGAAATAGTTTTTACAACACAACGACTTGAAGAGGTATTGCCTTGAAGACGTGTAGGATAAACCTTACCTAAAGACATCGCATGGGATGTAATAATTAGCCTAAACAAAAATGCGAGGATATATTTCATAGTTTAATTATGCTTTGTTTTGCTATAGTTGCTTATACTAATTTAAAAAAACTATTTCAATTTTATTTATACCTTTTATTATGTTGAAAAAATTGATTTATTATTATACTAACTCATAGTAAGTATAATAATAGCAATAATGCGTTTTACAAAAGCAACCAAGTTTTTATACAGCAAGACGCTATTTAATATGTTATTTTTAAATGAAGTGGGGCCTCTTGGGCGATGGAGTCAGGAACGTTGTGCTATTAAATTAAACAAGAAAATAGATTTAGCAAATGAAGACAATTGTGGTCCTTGTGGCGAATATATATTAACTAAATTAGATTTGACTAAGACAAAAACAAATAAAATTTCTAGTGTTAGTCCATATTTAATTGCCGAGCACGAAGAACAAGAGCAAATCAAAAATTAATAATTAAATACTGGATTCATTTTTATATGTGCTTCATTGTAATATTTTTTCCTATATTCTCTCATTGTTTCATCTTTAATATGTGTTGTTTTAAAATAATTATATGTTTTATTTTCTTGTAATAATTCTATTATAAAATATAACGAATACATACCGCATTGTCCATCACTAAATTGATGTGTAAAACCTTCATTATTATCGACTACTAATTTAATATTTAAATTATGTGCTTGATTTACTATTCTGTCAATTAAAACATTAATTTGTTTTGGTGTTTTAGATCCATTACTATCAAAGTAAAAAATAAATTTTTTATCTAAGTCTAAAAATAGTGAAATCCAATGTTTCCCTGGTTTATTATGCGGGTCAGTATTAAATATTACACCTATTTTACTAATTTTATTTTTTATATATTCCTCTAAATTAAAATTACATAATTGCTCCCATACACAAGTTGAAAATAATTCTTTGGAATCAAAATCTATAGGTGATGGTCCAATAAACTTGAAATTTTTATTGGATTTTTCATATTGTTTCATTATTTTTATTATATCAACACTAGATAACCAAGTATTTGGTTTGCTAGACCACGTTTCAGGAGAAAAAGGTTTGAATATTTCTTTTATTAACAAATCACTGTTATGTACTTTATTTAATGGAGTATTTTTTAACCAGCATAATTCATCATAACATTGCTTATCTAATTTGTTCTTAAAAAATTCCCATATTTCTTTGCTATTATTTGTTTCTATTTTGTCACTATTATTAGCATTCCATACATCTTTAAATACTTGTAGGTTGCTTCTGGAGTAGCAAGTGTAATCTTTTAATTCTGGATCTATATTCTTATTTTGATATGGCGAACATTTAAGTTTATTGAATTTGCGACTTTTTTTAGGTTTCCGTTTATACAAACGCATTTTCTTCGATGAGTTTCTTAATGTTTTTGTAAATTTTTTATATATATTATTTTTAACATTAATCATATTAATTATAAAGTTACTAATTAATATATAATTATAAAAAAATTATTCCCTTTTTTGTGGAAGTATTTTCTTATTATATTTATTTGATTTTCTTACAACAAATAACTCTAAATTTTGTATTTTTTTTGAAGTATCAGTTGGACACATACAATTAATTGTTTCAGTTGTTATATTAAAATCACCAACATTTTGATTATTTAAACTGTTGTTTGAATACTCTTTTAATTCTTCTTTTATTATGTTATTCATTTTTTTTTCTTTTAAATGTAATATTAAGTTTAATACATATAATAAATAATACATTTTATATTTTTCATTAATATTACTATTACTAGTATTATTACTACTAGTACTAGTAGTAGTACTATTAGTAGTCAATAGTTTTTCTAAAGTTGAAGTATTATATTTTAGAATTTGCTCCTTATATATTTTAATATTGTCTTCTAAATTATCAAATATTTCTTTTAATAAACTATTATTGTTCAATAAATTTTCTAATTTATTTGTTTTTGCATGTTGAAATTGGTTTGTTAAATACAACAAGTCTATATTGTTTATAAATGATTCAATGGATTTAACCTCTTTAACCTCTTTAACCTCTTTAACCTCTTTAACTTCTTTAACCTCTAAATCTATAGCAACTACATTACATTGTTTGGATTTTTTATTTTTATTATTTTTTTTATTTTGTTCCATCGTTACTTAGTATTATAATAAACTTTATTTTAAATCTTTTAATTGAACTCGTGTTGAGTTATAAAATATTTCATTTCCAATTGAATTTGATATATTTGGATTAAAATCATTAAAACTTTCTTCTTTAAATAATAAGTGTTCATCTAAATTAGCATTGTGTGTTAAAAAATTAATATTATTTTCATATAAATTGCTAGAAGTATTTGGAAGATATGCAACTTGGTCTGCTTTTTGTAAAGCAAAAAATTGGTTTCTTAAAGTAGATTCTTTATCCACATTTGTAGCAAATCCGTAAAAATGCGGTTTTCGCGTTCCTGGGAAAAATGTATTGCTTACATCATATAATGCGTTATTATTTATAGGAACTGTTGATTGAGTCGCATGATTATAAGTAGGCATTAAAGTGTATTTTGTATTTACTGGTCTAAATGAAAAATTCATTCCTAAATTATTTGATGGAAAATTTCTATTTGCTATTGAATTATTTATACTATTATGATTCTCAAAATTATGTAAAGTCACATTATACAAATCATTAGTTGTTGTCATTTTATATTATAAATACTATATAAATTTATTATATTATTTATAAATTTATATAATTAATATTGCTTACAAAAAAAAATTTTTAATTAAATTACACTATTAACTTTTTTAACGCTTATATTCCTTTACAATATTATAATTAAAATAACTATAATGTCTTGAATTTGATTTTGGATTATATGTTTTTTGAATATTATTATACATTGATGCTCTATTTTCTTTCATTTGATAGCGCCTGTTTTCGCATTGTTGCTTCTTAATTTGTTGAAGTTTGTTTTTTTCTTGTGCTGTTATGTCAAACATATTTGACATTGTGCTATTGTTAAGAAGACTCATCATAATAAGTGCTGAAGTTGCCATTTAAACTTTTAAACTTTAAACTTTTAAACTTTAAACTTTAAACTTTAAACTTTTTTAAAAGAAATCAATTTTTTTTATGTTTTCTTCTAGATTTATTTCTTCTAGATTTATTTCTTCTAGATTTATTTCTTCTAGATTTATTTCTTCTAGATTTATTTCTTCTATATCTTGTTTGTTTGCCACCTGCCAAAACTTTACTCACAGAAGGCGGTGTTAAGGTTGTTTGATTGCTTAATTGAAGTTCAGATTCTTTTGCGCACAAAATACCTCCGAATTTTGCTCTAACTTCCTTATCATCTTCTCGAAATAACATAAGATCTTTACTTCTCATATCTTGTTCTCTAGTTTCTTTTTTGCCCTTTATAATTGGAATACTTTTCATTTCAAAACCTCCTTTTTCATCAAAAGTATATTCATAAAATTCTAATGGTTCTTCCATAATTTTTATAATTTCCTCAACTAATTTTTTAATGGGTTCTTCATCAGCACTTAGAGAGAACTCGAATTTTTTATTTGTAAATATATCATCTATATTACATTTTGACAATAATATTAGTTTAGTTAATAAAAATAAAGTGTATGTTATTCTTAGACCTGGTTTATTATTTATATAATCATAAATTATATTTGCGTAATCTGGATTATTTATAATAATATATATAATCATATTTATTCTTTTAAAGCTATCTTTCAAGTTGGCATCGGCAATTATTGCTTTTAATTCAGTTTTAACTTTTTTTCGCTCGTATTTTATTCTAAGTTCTAGTGCTTGTAATGTCTTTATATCAACAGCACCAACTTCTATACCTTCTATATCCCAAGGATAAACATAAGAGTACATTTCATTATATCTTTGATAATAATCTGTGTCATGCTGTGTATTAAATCTTTTTAAATTAGCATCTTCTTCCTTAATTCGTGCAATAGACTCATCTAAACTTGTTAAAAACTCTCCCTGATCTTGAATTTGATCTGGATTTTCATAATAATTTTTGTATGTATTGCTCTTTTGAAATTCTGGTTTCTTACAAAATTGTTGTAATCTTTCGTGTCTATTACAATATAAATCTACTGCTTTTGTCTGTATTTCATCTCTTGGTGTTTGTTTTGGTATTTGTTCTTTTATTGGTTCTTGTATTGGTTCTGGTATTGGTTCTGGTATTGGTTCTGGTGTTTGTTCTGGTGAAATAAGTTTCTCTTCACGTAAAATGTCATCTAAATAATTTACTAAAATAGGTTTTTTTTCAGTAAAATCTGTAACATGTTTAAATTCTACATGAAATTTTTCACAGTTACCTATGAGTGTTTCAGCATCATTATCGTCAAATAAATATATATGAAAACTACCTATTTTTCTATCCGGATGTCTTGTATTATAGTTATATTTTTCAATTAAACTTTGCGCATATAATGCATAAGGTTTTAATCCTTCTTTATGAACCGTATCTATAATACGTGTTTTATCAAGACGTTCATCGTCGGGGAAAAATTGTTTGGCGTCTTCATATATTAGTGAAATATTAGTATTATTCATATAAAAAAAATATTCTGATTTACTAAAGAACTTTCTATCTTGAGAATCAGCAAAATATATATCAAAAAATTGATATTTTGGATAGTTGTTTGCCGTTATAATCCAAACATAATTTTCACTTTGTATAATTTGTTTCATTCTATCAATAATATTCCTTATAAAGTTCGGGGGTGTTTGCTTTACGGATAAATCTTTTTTTTTCTTAGTTTTTTTTTCTCCTTCTTCTCCTTCTTCTTTAGCTTGTTCGCACAATGTATCATCAATATCAAAAGCAAATATGTATTTTGTTTCAGATTTTGTTTCAGATTTTGTTTCAGATTTTGTTTCAGGATTAGTTGTATCTCTAATTTCTTGTTCTTTATATGTTCCAATTTTTTGTAAAAGTTCGGTTCGCAAATATCCAGGAAGCTGCATCTCTACTTCTTCACCATAATCGTCAAAACATTTAGCACTACTAAAACTTGTAATCCAAAACATTAAATTAAGAACTAGAGAACCGCTTAAAAATTGCGACAATCTTGCTCTATTTTTGTAAGTGTAAACTATAGCAGGCGCACCTAACCAAGTAATTCTGCTCCCGCCTATTTTTTTTCTTCTAGAATAATACTCACTATATGTTGTAACTCCTGTATAGTCGTTTGGATTAAATGATGGGTCATACATTTGGCTTGCCATAATTGTTCTTGTTCCCTCTACTACTAGAGCCGATGCCATGCCAGGCCACTCTCTCACATGCCCTTGTCTAATTACTTTAAATCCTGTAAAAATTTCACCAATAAATTTTTCAATATCTACTATTGGTATATTTTTTTCTTCATCAACAGTCATAGTTAGTGCTCTTACTAATTTATAATTTGTTTCTATTGCTGGTAATTTTGCCGTTATATATGGTTTATCTCTAAATTCCATTTTTAATATATTATAGTATATTAATATATCAAAATATTAAAATATTAAAATACTTGCTGTGATAGTCTCATCTTCAAAATATATAAATAAAGCATATTATTTACATAGGATCAGAAAGACTTGTAGCATCGTTATTAAACCAAGTCATTTTAATAGTGACAATATTGGTTTTTATAATATTATATGACGTGCTTAAAGCATACAAACTTATTAATTTATAATATTCACCATTTTGAATCCAACTAATAACTTCATAATAATTACTATAACAATGTGATATATTTATAATGCTGGGTATAAAATTATGAATTTCTTTAAGTCCAATAGTTTCAAACTCTTTCCAAAACACATTTTTCCCAAATAATTCATAATTATATTTATCTAAAATATATTCATCCATAGTCTCATAACAATCGCTAGGATAATTATATAAATCTAAATATTTTGTGATGTTATCACTATTCATAACAATAGAGTTAATAGTTTTTTTCATTGTAAAAATTAACTCTTCATCTATATTCATATTAGTATTTCTATTATTTTCTTAACTCAATAATATAAACTACTCAATTTTTCTTCATAATCTTTTTTATTGTGCCTTATTAATTTATTATTAATTTCTAATATACATTCGCTTGTTGATGTGACAAATAAATCAGGAATAAATGAATGGATTAGTGATTTAATACAAGAAATAAATAATATAAAAGAATAATTTAAAGACACAAGCATATGTTCAAAATAATCCATATTTGAATCTCTCAAATGTTTAAATTCCAAAAACATATTTTTATTATATATTGCTATAAATTATTTTTATATGGATTATATATTATTTTTATAAATGGTAAAATTGAATTAAATATAGCTTAAATATATATTCAATATATTTAATACAATACATACAATATGAACATACAAGAAGACACTACATTATTAGTTAGTAGTAAACAAAAAAATACAAGCAAACAAATATTGGGTCAATTTTACACAACCCATCACGAATATATTTTACAAAATATGAAAATTCCTGATTATATTATTAACATCATAGAACCATTTGCGGGAAATGGTGATCTAATTAGTTTTATAGAAAAAGAACAAACCTCAAATAATGTTACCTATAATATTGAATGTTATGATATAGAACCTACTAAAAGTTTCATAATTAAACAAGATACTATTAAAAACCCACCCAATTACAATAATAAATATTTAATAACAAACCCACCATATTTAGCCAGAAATAAATGTACAAATAAATTATTGTTTGATAAATATGACGTAAATGATTTATATAAATGCGTAATTAAAGAAATTTTGACAAATGTTTGCTTAGGTGGAATATTTATAATTCCATTAAATTTCTGGTCATCAATACGTAATTCCGATATTAACTTAAGACAAGCATTTTTAGAAAAATATAATGTGCTATTATTAAATATTTTTGAAGAACAAGTTTTTGATGATACAACTTACACTATTTGCTCTTTTCAATTTGAATTGAAACTGAAATTAAAAGAAAATACTAATGAAAATACTAATATATTAAATATTACTGTATATCCCTCAAAAACTATTATACAAACAGAATTAAACAGCACAAATAATTTTATGATTGGTGGTGCTATATACAATTTAAAATTAAAAAATAATTATAAAATTACACGTTTAACAAACAAAAATATTGATAAATGTAATACTAATATTTTAGTAAAATGTATTGATGATAATATTAAATCACAAATTGGATTGTCATTTGTTGAAACCAAAGATATATATATAGATAGAACACCAAACCAAACAGCAAGAACATATGCTAGTTTAATAATTGAACCAAAAATAGATATAATTAAGCAACAACAATTAGTAATAAAATTCAATAACTATTTAGAGGAACATAGAAAAAAATATAATTCATTGTTTTTAACCAATTATAGAGAGAGTAAAGATATTGCGAGAAAACGAATATCATTTGACTTGGTATATGCTATTACTGAATATATATTAGATAATTTTGATACTATAGAATAAACAAACTATTTATATAATTAATGATGCTTTTTTTTGGAAATCATATAAACTACCAATAAATACATATTTTCGAATATGCTTGTATTGTTCTTTATTTAATAAATACAGAAATTTATCCATATTATGAAAACATTCGTCTCCATCTAAAATATTTATGAAGTATGTATTAATATTAGTATTAGTATTAATAGTATTAGCACAGAATTTTATTAAATACTCCATTTGACATTTAATAAAATGATATACTTCTCTCAAAGTCCTTGTTTGTGCTCCACCCGCGTCGCATACAAATTTAAGATTATAATAATATTTATATGTACCTTTAATTAATAATCCATCAAAATTTTCTGTATATTCATAACCATCGTCATTTTTCATTGGACGACTAGTACTAGTAATTTCATAAGTTTCCATATTAATTCTAGTGTGTGTCTTCTTTAAAATAGTTCCTGTAATTTTTTCAATTAACGCAATTTGATATTTTTCACATTCATTTGATTTTCCGCCTTTATACCATGCTCTAGTTTTGCGCCACGCTTTTGTTTGATAATACGATTGTGGAATTAAAATACATTTTCTTTTCAAACACGCGCGCGCATATTTTTGAATAGTTATAATTTGACTAATATATTTTTCAAAGTTAATTGTTTTGTTCATTGAAAATATAAGTTAATATTTTTTAATAATTTATATAACATATCAATTTTTATTATTAAAACCTCATAATTTTGATATTATGATATAACGCATAACTTCCATATAATCCTAATATAACTAGCGCTACAAACTTCCTTGATACAGCATAAGGCCAATATGGTAAAAAATATACTATAGCTAATGCTATTAGTCCAAATATATATATAATATTATTGTATTCAAAATATTTTGTTGTATTTAGTAAAGGATAAAAACCAATACTATGCATTAGTACTCCCCAAATAAAAATACCTAATAACTTTTCTTTTATGCTTTTATAAAAAGAATCAATAGTTCCAATTATTCCAATTAATAAGAAAATTAAACTTACATATTTAATATAATTATTGTAATAAAGTATTAATATAAAAACAATAGGGACTAAAGCAATGCTTAATTCACGATTAAATACTTTATAATGATAATAATATAAATTATTATTTTTTAATGCTATGTCTTTGAATGTAGTGTTCATTGTTTTATATATAATTATAAAATTATAATTATAAAATTATAAAATTATAAATATAAATATCTTAAAGCATATAATATATGTTTTATTTAAGAAGACCATGGATATTGAACTCCTACAACAAGCACTTGAAAACGATGATAATTTAAATATTATAAATACGAATATTCAGGAAATAAAGCGCAAGAAAAATCAAATTTTACAAGAACTCGGATTAAAGCGAGAAGATTTAAAAAGTTATCATAAAAAATTAAATGGGTATATGTATGTAGATAATATAAAAGATTTAAAATATGGAAGGACTATAAGATGGATAAATTTAAATAAAATAGATGCTATTAAAATAACCAACGGAGCACTATTGTGCGATATTAAAATACACGACAAAGGATTAGCGTTAGTACTAAAAGGATATGCTCATAATTATATAACATTATATTTAAATGAAAATATAATATTTCAAAAATTAAATAGTGAAGAAGAAATAATTCTTAAAGCAGTTAATTATTTAAATCAACAAAATCAATAGTCTTCAAATAAAATTGATTACGTTTTTATAAATATTAATATCTTATATCTTATATTTTATGCTTTGTATCTTGAAAAATGATTTGCCATTTGCCAAGTGATATTATAGAAATTATTATTAATACTTTGACTAATTATCAAGATCTTATAAGTTTAAAGTTGTCGTCGTCACTATTATGTAAATCAATTAGTAAATTTCTTATTAGTAAGCACGTGTTGTCTAGTAAGTTAAATGTATTTACTAAGAGATGGTTGTGTATTAATATATGTTGTTATGATGATACAGAAGATATATTCATAAATGTTCATAATAATTATTATAGGCGCTATATACATACATGGCAAGTAGCCTTAAATGTAGCCAAAGTATTAATAAATAATAAAACATATAAAATTAATTCTCATTATTGTTGTGAGTGTTTTAAAAAATATGTTTTGGTTGGCAATAATGAAAAAGTATCACATAACTATCGCATTCCAGACCAAGTTAATGTAACATTTTTATAAATAAAATAACATAAATCACCCATAAAAAAATTGACTTCTTATTTTAGAAAACATTTTTTAATATAATAGTCTAACTATTTATACGAACAGCGTATTATATTATGGGCATCACTTTTTGTGACTTAAATACTGATGTTATTGAAACTATTATAAGTCATGTAAAACATTATTATTATCTTGCGTTACTTAAGAGAACATGTTTAAGTAACTATAATAGCGTTTCAAAGTTATCAATTGCCAAACTTATGTTGTCATATAGACTTAGTCAATTTTCCCCAAGAACATTTTGTATTAATATTAATTGTTGTCATGATACTAAAGAAGTATTTAAAACACATTATCGCCATGGTTATGATAGTTATGTTCATATTAAGCAATTTGCCTTAAACAAAACAATACTTTTAATTAATGAAAAAAAGTATTGTCTTAGTACACATTATTGTGGTGAATGCTTAAAAAAATTTGTTTTAGTAAGAGACTTGAAAAATGTTAAACACAACTATGACTATATAGATGAAGTAAATATATCTTATACAAGATATATGTATATATTTATCTAAGAGTTTTTGTTACACTTTATTAAAATTGATTGCTTATTTTTTTATATTTGTTTATAGTCTGGACAAAACAGCAAAAGCAATCAAAAAGCAAAAGCAGCGCTCAGCACAATCACTATGTCGAGCAACCACGTTTCATTTTCGGTTGCCAAACAGCAGATGCAAGAGTTTTTTGAGAAATTTGTTCCATCCAAGCGCACATACTGTATCAATACAGAGTGCGTGAAGGAGACTGAAAATGCGGTGATGCATATCTGGGAGGTTAATGCTTTGGCGTATGAACACACCGAACGGCAGGCGGCGTTGAACATTACAACCATGCGGGTGAATGGAAAGCCGCATTGGGTTCAGTCTCATTATTGTTGCGAATGCTTCAAGAAACATGTTTTGGTGGGTAAAAACAAGAATGTTTCGCAGCACTATGGGAATTATTGTGACGGAGTTCAACAAGTAGACGTCTCCTTTAATAATGAACGTCGGTCTTCTACATGGTACAATTGTGATACAGAGGAAACGCAGGTGCTAACTGAATTTCAAGAATACATGCTGGCATACAACTAAACACAACGATGCGAGGACCAGTTGAAGGGTATTGGTTAAAAGTTTGAATACTTTTTTTATACTTATTTTTATATTGTTGTTATACTTTATTAAAATTGATTGCTTATTTTTCTATATTTGTTTATAGTCTGGACAAAACAGCAAAAGCAACACTCACTCAGCACAATCACTATGTCAAGCAACCACGTTTCATTTTCAGTCGCACAAGCGCGGTTGCAGGAGTTTTTTGAGAAGTTTGTTCCTACGAAGAGAAAATATTGTATCAATCCTGAGTGTGTCAAGGACACTGAAGGTGCTGTGCTATATATATGGAAGGCTAACTCACTAACATACGAACACACGGAACGGCAGGCAGCATTGAACATTTCACTCATCTGGATGAATGGAAAGAAGCAATGGATTAGGTCTCATTATTGTTGCGAGTGCTTCAAGAAACATGTTTTGGTGGGAGACAACAAGCATGCTTCGCAGCACTATGAGCAATATTGTCCTGGAGTTCAAGCAGTTGATGTGTACTTTCATTATGAGCCTGTGCATTCTACATGGTACAATAGTATTACAAAACGCGATGAAAAGTTGAGTGAGCAACAACTTTGCATGCTTAGTAGTGATTGATGTTAAGTGCGTTGTGTGTGTTGTAAAAAAATTGATTTTTTTTTAAATTATTTACTAATTATTTATAGTTTTAAACAACAACTATGTCTAGCATTAATTCAAGCAACCGTGTTTCATTTTCGGTTGCTAGAGAGAGGTTGCGTGAGTTTTTTGAGAAGTTCGTTCATACAAAGCGCCAATACTGTATAAATCCTAACTGTATCAAGGAAACAGAAATGGCAGTTGTACACATATGGGAGGCTTGCTCAAAAACATACAAACACACTGAGCGGCAACCAGCGCTGAATGAAACAACAATGTGGGTTACAGGAAAGGAATATAGTTTTATGTCTCATTATTGTTGCGAGTGCTTCAAGAAATATGTTTTGGTGGGAAACAATAAGAATGCATCACATCGCTATTGGACTTCTTATGACAGACGTCAACAAAATGTACATGTGATTTTTAATAGTGCACCATACCCATCTTCAACATCTTATTATGGAACAGGCACCGTACAACCACTAACCAAGTTTCAAATTAAAATGCTTGGTTAGTCGTTCTATCTTGAATAAATGAAGAGGTTAAATTTTGATGTGTTTTTGTTTTTTTTTTATATTATTATTATTTCTAAAAATAATATAAAATTATTAATGCTATGAGAGAAAATATATTATATTATATTATATTATATTAAATGCCCCACAGAAGATATAGAGAGGGTAGAAAAGGTAAAAGTGGCGAAGATAGCGAAGATAGCGAAGATAGCGAAGATAGCGAAGATAGAGAATATAGAGAACATAGAGAAGATAGAGATGTTAGTATGAGAGAACGATCGCGATCACGATCACCTTCTAAATCTCATCATAAATATGGCCCTTTTGATCTAATTTATGATAAATTAGTTATTAAAATTAAAACACAACGTTCCTTTCACAAGGACTACGATTCAATAGTAAAGTACATATACAAGGAATATAAAACTATTGTAGAGAAAGAAGCACTTAGTATTGCAAATACAGTATTACGCAAATACGGTAATGATAGAACAAAACACGCTCCATATTTAGAGGAATTAGTAACCCATTGGTTAGATAGTAATAATAAACCACATTTTAAGGCACAAAGCATAACCTTGTGGCCTACCGAAGTGGAACAATTAAAAAAAGAAATTCTAATAATACTGAATAACAAAATAGAAGAACAAGTAGCAATAGAAATAGAAAAACAAAAACAACAGCAACAGCTTGACAGCATTCATATAGGGTTCGCCAATTTAGGAAACGCCAAAGGAGTTAAAGCAAAATATAATAACACATATCGTCGTCACAAAAAGACACGTCGTCATCATTACAAAAAAACGCATCGCCGTCGTTACCGCAAATAGTAAGCCATAATTTTAATAATAAAAAATTGAATAGTTATATGCGTTGTTTTACATTAAACAATTAAATTTTTAAAAATGATGAATGTAAGCAACATTTGCGACTTGCCAAGCAACATTTGCGACTTGCCAAGCAACATTTGCGACTTGCCAAGCAACATTTGCGACTTGCCAAGCGACATTATT